>OLOB01000569.1_pt1 | contig 29037 bp, 28 predicted proteins | sample 1671911 | NCBI WGS metagenome assembly OLOB01 (sample SAMEA3136625, study PRJEB25190) | human gut metagenome | biome: human gut; feature: human-associated habitat; material: faeces | place: Austria | collected 2013
GGAGGCCTCCCTATTTGTCACTACTCGGGTGTAAACAACCTGTTGGCACTAAACATCTAGTGCGCTTTCGCCCGACACGAAATTGCCTTCGCAACTTTTTGAAACAAGGCCCCAGAAACGCAAAACGATTGCCGAAACAAGCGATGCTTTATCGGGAAAATAGTTGTACAGCGTACCCACGGCTACGCCGCATTCGCGCGCAACCGAACGAATGGAGAGGCCGCCTAGGCCATCTTGCTGCGCTCGCGCGTAGGCGACATCGAGAATCTCCGCTTTGGTAATTGCCGGTTTGCCTGCCATACGCTCCCCTTTTCACGAGAAAGTTCGCGTCATTAAAGGTTAACGGTACCGAATCTTGAGCGAGTGCTCCAGCATATTTGACCTGCAATTGGGTTAACGGAGCTCTTTATTCGGTAAAACAAGATGGATGCGGGCGCATAACCGGCCCCAAAGCAACGGAGCAAATCTCGATGAACGGCACGTTCCCAAAATATGCCGCAGCAGCTCTGTTTCTTGCCGCAACTTACAGCGTTGTTCGCCCTGCAATTTCCCACGAGCTCAAAAGTTCTTTCAGGATAAGCAGCGAGCAATCACGGCACGGAAAAGTTGAGCAGCCCTGGAGCTACTTCTCATTCCCCGCGATCGCCTTGGCGCCCTCCCACATATCGTTGAGCTCCTTGACCGAGAGGTCCTCGAGCGAAACGCCCTCATCAAGCGCAGCCCCTTCCATAAGCTCCCAGCGGTGACGAAACTTCATCGTACTTGCACGCAAGGCGCTCTCTGCATCGATCCCCTCTTTGCGTGCCACGTTCACGAGGGCAAAGAGTAGGTCGCCAAACTCCATTGCGCGCGCATCCGTCCCCGGCTCCTCGGCCTCGAACTCGGCGCGCTCCTCGGCAACCTTATCCCACACGTCCTCGACGCTTTCCCACTCAAAGCCCACGGCAGCAGCCTTCTTTGAAACCTTCTGAGCCTGCATCAAAGCCGGCAGCGAAGTAGGCACGCCGTCAAGCAGGCCCTCGGGTCGTCCATCTTCCCGTTCGGCAGAAGCATCGCGGGCAGCCTTCTCCTTGAGCTTGATCTTGTCCCAGATAGCCAGCACCTCATCAGAGTTTTTCGCATCCGCCTCGCCAAACACATGGGGGTGACGGCGAATGAGTTTCTCGTTCACGCCGCGCACCACGTCGTCGATAGAAAACTCACCTGCATCGCGCGCGATCTGCGCGTGCAGCACCACCTGCATGAGAACATCGCCCAGCTCTTCGCACAAATGAACAGGGTCGCTCGCCTCGATGCAATCAACCGCCTCGTATGCCTCTTCGATCATGTTCTTAGCAATCGAGGCATGTGTCTGTTTACGATCCCAAGGGCAGCCGTCGGGCTGACGCAAGCGCCAGATGGTATCGACAAAATCCTGGAACGTATCGCCCGCCTGAACGAGCGTCTCGACGTTGCGGCACTCCGGTTGTCCCTGCGATGCCTCTCCCATAGCGTCCTCCTCAAGCGCCGCCATCGGCCCTGCGACGACAGCGACAATAAAAAACGGCTCGCACCCAGGCCAAAAGCCCCGATGCGAGCCACAATACGCGACCAGCCCTTATGGTATCCCAAGCAATCTACGGCTATCGCCCAAAAGGCGGCGCGCCACAAGGAACTTGCAGCAAAAACCCTACCAGATGCCCAGCACGTGCTGCATACCCAGGCTCATGCACGCAATGCCAACCCAGCAGCAAAAGCCGAGCGCGATAGGCTTGCCGCCCTTCTTGACCAGATCGACGATATTGGTGTTAAAGCCCACCGCCGCCATAGCCATAACGATAAAGAACTTGGAAAGCGTCTTGAGCGGCACCGTGACGGCTGCCGGCAGCGCAAACACAGTAGTAATTACACTTGCAAGAACAAAGAACAGCACAAAGAACGGGAAGATCTTTTTGAGCGAGAAGGTACTGCCCGCATCTGCACCCGCCTTTTTTGCCTTATGCATCTGCCAAAAAGCAAGCACAAGCGTGATGGGAATGATGGCGAGCGTGCGCGTAAGCTTGACCACCGCGGCGCTCTCCAGCACGTTGGCACCCGGATGCATGCTGTCCCAGGCGCTTGCCGCCGCCGTCACCGAAGAGGTGTCGTTGACAGCCGTGCCCGCAAACAGGCCAAAGCCCTCGTTCGTGAGGCCCAACATGCCGCCGAGCGTGGGGAAAATCAGCGCCGCAATAACGTTGAACAGGAAGATGACCGAGATGGCCTGGGCGATCTCTTCGTCATCCGCATCGATAACCGGAGCCGTTGCGGCAATAGCCGAACCGCCGCAAATGGAAGAGCCCACACCCACAAGCGTCGCGATCTTCGAGGGCACGCGCATAACGCGGCACAGGACAAATGCGATGACAAGCGACGTCGAGATGGTCATGACGATAATGGGCAGAGACTGCGCACCCTTAGCCAAAATCTCAGAGAGATTCATGCCAAAGCCCAGTAGGATCACGGCATATTGAAGAATCTTCTTTGACGTGAACTTCACGCCGCCTGCAAGCGGTCGGCGCAACCCTTCGGGCACCACAAGGGCGAGCACCATGCCCAGCAAGATGGCAAAGACCGGCGCACCCACGACTTCAAGTCGCGTGCCCAAAAACCATGCAGGCACGGCAACGACCAGGCAAAACAAAACGCCTTTCCATTTGTTTTTGAAATCGGTGAGAAACTCCATACGCATTTATCCGTTCTATAAGAGGGATTTAACCCGACTATAGTACGACTGATTTCGCATATTGAAGCGCTCTTTTTAGTGATATGCGCCGCCGATTTTGGAATGAGCCGTTTCCCGGACGGCATCGGGCAAAAGCGCCGCCGCCAATTTCCATAGAACGAGCGACGGTGAGGCAATACCGATGCCGAGCAGCAAGATCGACGCCCTATTCCACCGTGACGCTCTTTGCCAGATTGCGCGGCTGGTCGACATTGCAGCCACGCATGAGAGCCACTTCGCGCGCGAGCAGCTGCAACGGAACACTCGCCGTGATGGCGCTAAAGCAGTCACGCACGGGCGGAATCGAGATGATATGGTCTGCAATCTTTGCGATGTCCTCGTCGCCTTCGGTTGCAAGCGCGATGATCGTGGCCCCGCGGGCCCCGCACTCCTTGAGGTTCGAGACCACTTTATCGTACGTAGGACTTTTGGTAGCCACCGCGATCACAGGGAACCCGGGGTCGATAAGTGCAATGGGTCCATGCTTCATCTCGCCGGCCGCGTAGGCTTCTGCATGCAGGTAGCTCACCTCTTTGAGCTTGAGCGCACCTTCGTAGCTAATGGCCGTACCCATGCCGCGGCCCACAAACAAGGCAGAAGCCGCATCCTTGCAGGCAAGCGCCGCCTCATGAATGGCCGGGCCTTGCGTATCGAGAATATGCTGGATCTGCGCCGCGGTATCGCCCAGCTCATGAAAGAGCATCTTTACCTGACCGGTCTTGAGCTTGCCTTTGGCCTGCGCCAACAAGAGCGAAAGCAGCGACAGGCTCACGATCTGCCCAATAAAGCTCTTGGTAGACGCCACGGCAATCTCCTTATTGGCCTTGGTGTAAATCACGCCGTCGGACTCGCGCGCCACAGGGCTGCCCACCACATTGGTGATGCCAAAGACTTTTCCACCCTTGATGCGCGCATCGCGAATCGCCGCCAGGGTATCTGCCGTCTCGCCCGACTGCGACACCGCAACCACGAGCGTCGTGGGGGTGATTATCGGGTTGCGATACCTAAACTCGCTCGCCGCCTCGACCTCGCAGGGAATGCGCGCCCAGCCCTCAATCAGGTTTTTAGCAATCAAGCCGGCGTGGTAGCTCGTTCCGCATGCAATCACATAAACGCGATCGATCAGGTTGAGTTCCTCAAACGAAAGTCCCAGCTCATCGATATCGAGCTCACCCGTGGGCGCTAGGCGTCCAACAAGCGTATCGCGCACGACGCGCGGCTGCTCGCATATCTCCTTGAGCATAAAATCGGGATAGCCGCCTTTCTCGGCCATATCGACATCCCAATCGACATGCGTAACGGCGGGGGTGATAACCGCACCCTCGGCATCGGTATATTCAATACCCTTAGGGGTTAGCTTTGCAAACTGTCCGTCCTCAAGCACTACAACGTCACGCGTGGCATCGATCAGCGCGACGATATCGGATGCCAAGTAGGCGCCGTCCTGCCCCATGCCCACCACAATAGGAGAATCTTTGCGCGCCACGGCAATAACGTCTGGCTCATCCGCGCAAACCGCCGCAAGACCATAGGCGCCCACCACATGCGTGCAAGTATCACGCACGGCAGCCATCAAATCATGCGTGGCGGCATAGCCCTCCTCAACCAGATGAGCAAATACCTCGGTATCGGTCTCGCTCCTAAAGGTGTGCCCACGCGCCCCCAGCTCCTCGCGAAGCTCGGCAAAATTCTCGATAATGCCGTTATGGACAATGGCGATACGTCCATCGCAACTCACGTGCGGATGCGCGTTCTCAACCGTCGGCCGTCCATGCGTTGCCCAGCGAGTATGACCAATACCGCAGGTAGAGAATGCGTTGTGTTGTCCCAGCTTCTCTGAAAGGCTCGCAACCTTACCAACTTCTCGCACAACGTCGAGCGCACACCCAGCCTCGCCCGTCACCTCTAGCGCCACTCCCGCCGAGTCGTAACCGCGATATTCAAGACGAGCAAGACCGCTCAACAGGATATCGCTCACTTGCCTGCTTCCGGTGTATCCGACGATTCCGCACATATTGCAACCTTTCGGATCAAATGAGTTTGCCGCGCACATTGGTTGCCTATTCTACGCAGAGTGGTGCTCGAATTTAAATACCAACTGGTATGCTTTCTTAAATACCACATAGCGAAGCAATCGTTTTGTAACGAAATCTCCGTGCTACAATCATCTTCAGTAATTGAAACGCATCAATGGGAGAAATGAGATGGCGAATGTAACTATCGGAGACGTCGCACGCGAAGCGGGCGTTGCGCTGGGAACCGTCTCAAATGTTCTCAATCATCCCGAAAAAGTGCGCCCCGAAACAATCCAGCAGGTCACCGAAGCAATTGACAAGCTGGGGTATGCGCCCAACCAAAGCGCCCGCGTGCTTGCCGGCGGCTCGAGTCGCACCTTTGGCCTCATCCTTCCCCAGCTCAACCATGGTCTTTACCTGCAGATCGCCACAGGAGCCACCGCTCAGGCAACCAAAGAAGGCTACAACCTGCTCATCGCCAGCTGCGTCCAAGACTGTACCCGAATCGGCACCTATCGACGTTATTTTGCAGGCACGCAAATGTCTGGCATGCTCGTGGCAAACCCCACAACAGAGCTGGGCGTCATCGCCAACCACGACCCCATCCCCACCGTCTATCTTGATATTTGGAGCGAACGCCCCGGAGATTATATCTGCGCAGACAACGCCGCCGAGGGGCGCTTGATGGCAGAGCATCTAATAAACCTAGGCATCGAGCGCATCGCGATCATCGGGCGCCCATCCACCCAAAAGCTGCGTGCCCGTGCCAAGGGAATCCATGCTGCCGAGATGCTCTATCCCCATGTTGAATTTGATTTTACCGAGACAGGCGACGCCAACAAACCCGAAGACGGCGCGTCTGCCGTAGCCGATCTCATGGCACAGCCCAGCAGCCTTCGCCCGCAAGCCATCATCGCCTTAAGCGACATGCTGGCAGCGGGAGCCGTGCGGGGCGCCGAAAACTTAGGACTACGCATTCCCAACGACCTGTTGGTATGCGGATGCGACGGCAATCCGCTTGCCTGGAGCTGCGGCGTCGAACTGACCACCTGTGCCCCCATTGGCTACGAGCTTGGCAGGCGCGGCATCAAGCACCTTGTTGAGCGCATCGCACTTGCAAAAAGCGACCCAGAACAAGCCGCAAAACACGAAAAAGAGCATCGCCAAGATCTGGTGAGGCCATTTGTCTTGGCACGCGAGAGCACCGGCGCCGAACACCAAAAGAACTCCTCGCAGCTCGACCTCGGCCTCTATCTCTAGGCGCGCGGCCTAGGCGCGGATCTCGTTTACGCCAAAAGCCCCAGCTCAACCAGCTTGGGTTCGACATCGCTCAAGGCTGGAACCACAGCCTCCGCGAGTTTGGCGATCTCCTTCGTCGGATTGTTGATATCGGGAACCATGATGGTATGCATACCCGCAGCATGGCCCGCGCGCACGCCGTTGAAGGAATCCTCCACCACAACGCAGCTGGCTGGGTCAACGCCCAAGCGCGAGGCGGCAAGCAGGAAGATATCCGGCTCGGGCTTGCTGCGATTGAGCTCGTCACCGCAGGTGAACACATCAAAATAAGGGGTAAGCCCAAAGCGATCGAACTTCTCGTGCGCCTGAATGGTACGCGTGGAGGTAGCTACCGCCAGCTTGAGCCCGCGAGCATGAAGATTCTCTACGACCTCTCGAGCGCCAGGCTTGAGGTCGAGCATCGTGGAATAAAGCTCGCCCTCAATCACCTTATGATCCTCGAACATCTCGTTGGCAATGCGTTCGCTGCCCACGTGCTCGGTGAGCGTACCCATGCAGGCATCGCGCGTCATGCCGATAAATCCGTGCAGCATCTCCAGAGGAATCTCGAATCCAAAACGTTTTGCCGAGCGGTTCCACGCAATGATGGCGATCCTCTCGCTGTCGATAAGCGTTCCATCCATGTCAAAAATCACGGCTTTAATCATGCATTCCCCCCGCATACAATGTAAGCTCTTGGCCTGCGTTCCCACCGTTCTCCATTTTGCCAGAGACTGTGCGCCACATTGGGTACGATAGCCCCATCCATCGAGATAACGAAAGCAAAAGCATGAACCAAAAACAGCAAGAAAAGCTCGTGACGCTCGTAGAGCACCTACGCACCCTGGGAACCATTGCGGTGGGATTCTCGGGTGGCGTGGACAGCACCTTTCTGGCAGCCGTCTGCTCACGTGAGCTGCCGCAGGTAAGCATGCTCATCCATCTCACCACCCCGTTGATTGGCACGCCGGAGCAGGCATCGTTTGAAGCGAGCGCATCGAGTTTTGACATTCCCGTCCTCGAGCTGCGCATCGACCCCCTCGATAACCCTAACGTCGCCACCAATCCGCGCAATCGCTGTTACCACTGCAAGCACACCGCATTCGAAGCGATTATCCAAGCGGCGCGCGAACATGGCGCCGATACCGTGGTGGATGGCAGCAATGCCGACGATGCGACCGACTATCGCCCAGGCATGCAGGCCTGCAAGGAGCTCGGTGTGCGTTCGCCCCTCTTGGAGTGCGGTTGGCACAAAGACGAGGAGCGTGCGCTGCTGCGCGAATGGGGCTACAGCGTCTGGAACATGCCCGCAGGCGCCTGCCTTGCCACGCGCGTTCCCTGCGAGGAGCCGCTCACGCACGAGAAGCTGCACCTTATCCGCGCATGCGAGGACTGGTTGCGCGCCCGAGGATTTCGTCAGATTCGCGCGCGTCTGATCGCTGGTGAACTGCAAGTCCAGGCCGCACCCGCCGACCTCCACCGCTTTGAGCAGCAAGCAAGCAATGCGAGCCTCCCCCAAGAAGCCATCGATGCTTTTTACAGCTTTGGCGCAAAGAACATTGACCCCGTAGTCGTCCCCTATATCCACGGCGGCATGAACGGCTAGCGAGCCATGTCTCGGCAAGTTGGTACTATGCCGTAAGGAGGAGCTATATGGGGTATCGTCCGCGACGTAGCAGCCGCAAAAACAATACGACGCTGCGCCTGTCTGCGATTATCGCCACTCTCGTCATTGCGATTGCCACCGGCGGTGTCGGATCTTTTGGCGGATGCGCCCAGCTTGCCCAGCTTCTTCCGGATGCGCTAACCCAACGCTTCTCCAATGCCGCCTCGGTTTCGACCCTGAGAGATATTCCTGCCTACAGCGGCAGCGCCACCGTCTATATCAATGCGGACACGGCACATCCGCAAGGGACGCCCACTTTTACCTCGGAGGAAATCTCCCGGGCACAATCCGGTACTTTCACCGAGTTCTCTCGGCTCGATTACCTCGGCCGCTGCGGAGCCGCCCTCGCCTGCCTGGGACAAGAAACGCTCCCCACCAAACCGCGCGAAAGTATCTCGCATATATATCCCAGCGGGTGGGACCAGCGCAGCTACGAGTTTATCGACGAAGGCGTTCTCTACAACCGCTGTCATCTAGTTGCCTTCTCCCTCTGCGGAGAAAATGACAACGAGTGCAACCTCATCACCGGAACACGAGCCATGAATGTCGACGGCATGGAACCTCTCGAAGAGCAAACCGTACGCTACATTGAACGGACGCATAACCACGTGCTTTACCGCGTGACCCCACTTTTCGAAGAGGGTGAGCTCGTTGCACGCAGCGTCCACATGGAAGCCTATTCGCTCGAAGACGCAGGTGCCGGTCTGAGCTTCAACGTCTTTTGCTACAACAACCAGCCAGGCGTCACTATCGACTACGTCACCGGAGCCAGCCGCGCGGCGTAAGCCGGGAGGGCGCGCAACAAAAAATGCGCCACCCGCCGTAGAGGCAGATGGCGCATTTCGAAAGCCGGGAAAACAAAATCCGAGCTAAAGATTAACCGCGGCGACGCATCACAACACCAGCACCACAGGCGACGGCAGCCGCAAGGGCACACGCGACAGGTGCGGCAAGCGAGGCATCGCCCGTCTTCGGGAGGTTCTGCTTCGTGGACGTACCCGGCGTCTTGGGCTCGCTGGGCTCTGCAGGCTTGGTATAGGTGTTCGTGAACACGAGAGCAGAAGCGAGATCCTCGACATCCTTGCCGTCGACGCTGTAGGTCAACTTCACGTGATCATCCTCGGGCACGGCGGTAACAACGACCTTCTTGACGGAAGTGTCGTAGGTCACATTGGCCTTATTGCCCTTGACCTCAGCCACGTCGAGCGTGTAGGAAACCTTGTGATTGTCGGTATCCATGATGTCATCGGCCGTGACGTCAAAGGCAGACTCACCAAACGTGAAGGAGCCATCGGCAGCATTCTTGGCATGGGAGATAACATCGTCGTTCTGCGAAAGCGTGAACTCGAAGTCGCTCTCAGCAAGCTGGGCGCCCTTAAGCACCTTGGTGCCAGAAATCTCTGCATGGGCGGCGGTTACGCCGTGGGCGGCCTTGAGGGCAACGGGAGTCTCATAGGAGCGGGCCTCGACAGCGTCGACATGCCACGGGGTGTTGTCCGTCCAGTGCGCGCACCAGCGAGCATCCTTTGAGTCGTCAAACCAACCGGTGATCGCATCGCCGCAGCCGTTAAAGGCGGTAAGGGTATCGCCCTCGACCGTCTTGCCAAACGAGATCTTTGCACCCTGCTCGGCACACAGATCGTCGCCGGCAAGAGCTGCATGGTTATTGTCGATTCTGGCAGACGCGGGAAGCGAAAGGTTTGCATTCGAGCGCACCATAACGCCGCCGCCCATCTGAGCAACATCCTTCTTGGTGGAGCAGTTCTCCTGGGATGCATCGTTGCCGGTGATGGTGAGCTTGGCACCCTCGGCAAACGTAGCCTGCGCGTCAGCGTCGAGGAAGAGGCCCGTGACCTTGTTCTCGGTGATGGAGACAGTGGAGGCAGCATCGACATCGAGGGAAGCATTCGCCTTCATCAGACGCATGCCGGCGTTCCAGTAGCTCGTGCCCTTGGTACCGGAAATCTGGACATTCGCGCTCTTGAATTCGCCCTTGCCCGTAAAGATGATGCCAGTAAGAGCGTTGTCTTTGGCAGTAACCGTGGAGTTATCGATGGTCAGATTGCCAGCAGAAAGGCCATGCGAGCCGTTGCGAGAGAAATCGACGGTAGAGCCGTTCTTGATATTGAAGTGCGAACCATTCGAGCCGTTACCGGTCGAGTTCACGACGTTAACCGTAGAATGGTCGATCGTAGCGTAGAACGTGCCGGTAAAACCAGAACGATTGTGATCGGAAGTATAAGTAGAATCGCCCTCAATATTCACGTTGTAGCCCTTGCCACTGCCGCCATTCCACTCAAGAGCATCCTGCGGGTAGTTCTCGATAGTGAGACTGGAGCCGTTTTTCAAGTTAAGTGTGTTGTCGCCCGTAAAATAGATAGCATGCGTGTTCTTTGCAGTTTTTGCGCCGTCCATGGCGAGCGAGGCATGATCAAGCGTAATAGAGGCACCCCCGCTTGCGCTCACAGCCATCCACTTCCACTCGGCATACGGCGTGGAGCCAATACCGTCCATGCTTGCTTTAACGTTCTTGAACGTCAGTGCCTTACCCCAAAGAGCAATACCCTCGTCAGTGAACTTCAACGCATGGCCGCCGCCATCGATGGTGAGGTCCTCGTTAAGGTTAAGACCGGCAGTCTCCGCATCGGCAAGCAGCGTAACCGTCTCGCCGTTCTTTGCGGCGGCAACAGCCTCATCAAACGTGTTGTACTCAGACCCAGTCTCGTCAATACGTGCCACAGCACCATCGGCATAGGCGCTCGGCACCAGAACCAGCGCGCAGACAAGTGCCATGGCAAACATCGCCACCAGGCGCGCTGCCCGGGCGCGTATGCTTCGTTTAAGCTCCATTTTGTCCTCCCCATCGGCGTTTTCCAGCCGTCCGTACCAAGCGGTAACTCGGCCAACGACCAGCGATATTCATTGCGATGGTATGAGGTTTTAAAAATCATTTTAAGCGGGGTGGCATATGGCACGCGCTGCGGAAGAGGCACTGTCGCAGGGCCCCTCCTTGCTAAAAAACGAGCAGCTTAAACTGAATACAGTTGGAAGTTAAAAACTGGATATCATCCCCCTCAAATACATAAAAACCGCTCGTATGCCATTACACATACGAGCGGTTTATCGCCTGTTACCACTCCCGAAAATGTTGAGCAACAATCTAGCAATTTTAGTTAAAGAAACGCGACAGGTGCCATCAAATTCGTAGGGGGGAGTTGCACCTTAGAGCATCGCACCAAAGTCGCTTACGAGAATCTGGCCGGTAAGAGCGCGGGACTCGTCGCTTGCCAAGAACAGCGCGATATTCGCCACATCCCCGGGCATGCAGGGCTGGGTTTGCAAGTTGGAGTGCGCGGCCATGGCACCCATCATGTCGGGATCCATATCGGCAGCAGTGGTGCCGGCGACCATAGGGGTCACAATGGTACCCGGGCAAATAGCGTTGCAGCGAATGCCCGTTGCCTGGAAGCGCAGCGCCGTGTGCTTGGTCACGCCAATCACCGCGGCCTTGGTGGACACGTATACCGCGCCGCCGCAGCCCTTCTCACCAGCGACAGATGCAATGTTCACGATGCTTGCCCCCGCCTTCATGCGCTTGGTTGCCGCGCGCATGCAGCGCATGGTGCCCTTCTGGTTGGTCTCGATAATGCGGTCGAGGTCCTCGTCCGTAAAGCGATCAACCGGCTTAAGGCCACTTTCGAGAATGCCCGCGTTATTAACGAGGATATCAATCTGGCCAAACTTCTCCTCGGCGGCAGCCATCATGCGCTCGGGGTCTTCGGGCTTGGAAATATCGGTAGGAACGACAAGGGTCTCGCCGCCGACAGCCTGAATCTCAGCAGAAACCTCTTCGAGCGCAGCCTCGCGACGCGCAGTCATGACAACCTTTGCGCCCTCGGCAGCAAACAGCCTGGCAATAGCAGCACCTACACCGGAGTTCGCACCGGTGACGACAGCAACCTTGTTATCCAAACGGCCCATAATAGCTCCTCTCTTTGTGGCGGCGCCCAAGGTCTATCCAGACGCCGCAGTCAGCAAGCGTCAGCGTAACGTACGGAAGCCTTCGCATGAGAGGCCCATCGGCATGCGGAAATACGTCAAGCGGCGGGCGGCGAGATGCGGGGAGAGCCTGAGGGCGGCACCCTCCTCGCCAGAGCGGCGACGAAGGGAACAACCCGAAAGTCGACCCTCCGCAAAAGGCGTTTTATATCGCCGGCAAAAGCGCTTTGCTACATAAATCGCTTAGCAAGCATTCCAGCAAATACAGTTCTCTAAAGCGCGGACGAAAGACTCAAGTCCCCGCGTATCATATGCAGAAAACCGGTCAAGCAGAGGACTGTCGATGTCTAGCACGCCCACCACGTGACCCCCGCAATGAAGCGGCACGACCACCTCGGAACGCGACGCCGCATCGCAGGCGATGTGCCCCGGAAACGCGTGCACGTCGGAGACCAGCTGCGTCTTGTCCTCTGCCGCAGCGGTTCCACACACGCCACGCCCAAAGGGAATGCGCACGCAGGCGACCTTGCCTTGGAAGGGACCCAGGCGCAGCTCCGGCGTCTTTTGGTCTCGTGTGGACTCGTCCACCAAATAAAATCCTGCCCAGTTGATGTTGTCCATAGCCTCGAAAAGACAAGCCGAGGCATTGGACAGAACCGGCAGCCAGTGATTGTCGGCTTGAGCCAAAGCCTCAATCTGCCGCACGAGCAGCTCGTAATCTACAGGTATATCCATAGTGCCTCCTAGGGCGAAGCGATGATCTATCCCCCCCGGCCATTGTAGCCGCCATATGGGAACTCAAGCTCGGACAAGCGGCACGAAGCTGCCCTGCGCCCAGCGGCAAAGCCCAACAGCAAAGCCGCCACCGGGAAGAACTGCCCGGCAGCGGCTGTCACAACGCCATTGCGCAAGTGCGCTATTTAACCACTTTGCTCTTTCCAAAACGCGCCTTGAGCTGCGGTCCTGCAACCTGGATCAAAATGACCACGATCAAGATCACACCCTTGATGGTGTCGTTGATGAGCGAATCCATCTTGAGGGCAATGATGATCTTATCGATCACGGTGTACGACATAGCGCCAAACAGCACACCCAGGATGCGGCCCTTGCCGCCGCTCATGGCAATGCCGCCAAGCACAACGGCCGCGATGGCGTACATCTCGTAGCTTTTGCCCGTGGTGGCGGGGTCGGCGCTTGCGTTCATAGCGATCCACAGGAACGCTCCCAGCCCTACCAAGGCGCCGGCGATCACAAAGACCAAGGTACGCATAGCAGACACGTTGATGCCCGCAAGGTGCGCGGCACGAGCGTTGGAGCCCACGGCGTAGATCTTCTTGCCAAACTTCGTCGAGGTGCAGATATAGACAAACAGCACCACCATAAGCACCATAATCAGGCCCACAATCGGCATGATTCCGGCAACCTTGCCGTTGCCGAATGCATAAAACGCCCGGTAACTGTCGAGCGCATTGGACATACGGAAAACCGAGCTGCCGTTGCCGATAAGCTCAGCCGGGATATGCTGGCATGCATACTGCGAAAGGGAGCGATAGATAAGCATCGTTGCCAACGTGACGATAAACGACGGCATCTGCACGATGCCTACGAGCACACCGTTGATCAAGCCGCACAGCGCTCCAAAAAGGACAGCAAACAGAAGCGTCAGCGGAATGGAATTGGTCTGATTGAACACCACGACCGAGAAACCGGCCACAAACGCGAGCATCGAGCCCACGGAAAGGTCGATGTCGCCCGTAAGGCACACGATACCCATGCCAATGGCAATCACGCCGATCACGGCGCTGTGACGGAACACATTCATGGCAGCGCCCAGGGCAAAGCCGCCCGAAACAGATGCGTACACGATGTAGATGACCAAAAACACCAGCACAAAGCTGTAGGTCTTAACAATGTTGAGCAGGCCAGCCGGCGCCGGTTTCTTGTTCACAGCTGCGTCTTTCATAAGATGCACCTCACCATTCCAATCAATAAGCCTATGCAGCGGAGTTCGTCGAATAGAGCATCACCGTCTGCTCGTTAATCTCGTCATGCGCCAACTCTTTGACCACGCGCCCCTCGTAGAGCACATAGCAGACGTCAGCCACTTCGCGCAGCTCGGGAATCTCGAGTGTATTGATAATCACCGTCTTGCCCTTGCGAGCCAGATCCAAAATCAGGTGATAAATCTCGGACTTCGCGCCAACGTCGATACCTTGCGTGGGGTTGTCGAGCAAGAGTACCTGAGCGTCGGTGTTGAGCCATCGGGCCAAGAAGACCTTCTGCTGGTTGCCGCCTGAAAGCGAGTTGATATTATCGGCCGAGGAATTCGCCTTGATGTTGAGCAGCTTGCCGTATTTCTCGAAGCGCTCGTTCTCGCGCTTGGTATTGATGGCGAACGAACGGGCAGAAAGCACGTGCTCGGACAGATACATGTTCTCGAGCAACGACATGTCCGGAATCACCGAGTTTTCCTTGCGGTCGGCGGGCAGCATCGCTATTCCTGCGCCCATTGCCTCGTGAATCGATCCACCGTGTAGCTTCTTGCCGCACACCTCCACGTTGCCGCCCGAAGGGTGATGGATACCGAAAAGGCCCTGCATCAGCTCAGAGCTGCCGCAGCCCTTAAGACCTGTAAGACCGATAATCTGCCCGCGACGCGCCGTGAACGTAACGTCTGCAAAACCCTCGCCGCTAAAATGCTCAACGCGAAGCATCTCCTCGCCCAGCTCGCGCGGCTCGTAGGCATCGCGATCAGAGAGCGCAGCGCCCACAAGCAGGTTGGTAACCTCGCGAGGGGTGGTGTCGGAGATATTGCCGTTGGCGATGAATTTTCCGTTGCGAAGCACCGTATAGGTATCGCAGAGGTCAAAAATCTCGGGCATCTTGTGCGAGATGAAAATGAACGACGTGCCCTTGTCGCGCAGGCCGCGCACGATTTGGAACATGTGCTCCACTTCGTCGGTATTGAGCGAAGCGGTAGGCTCGTCCAAAATGAGCAGCTTGGCGTTGCGGAAAAGCGCGCGGCTGATCTCGAGCAGCTGCTTTTCACTCGGTTTCAAATCGTCTACCAGTGCATATGGGTCGATGTCCACGCCCAAGCGCTCAAAGAGCTCGGCAGCCTTATTTGCCATGTCGCGCTTTTTGAGCGAACCCCACGGGGTGGTCTCCTCGGCCCCCAAGAAGATATTTTCGTATGCCAGCAGGTCATTGAACAGATTGAGCTCCTGGTGCACAAAAGCGATGCCTGCGTCCTCGATCTGCTTGATGGAAGAGCCGGTGATGTCCGCACCGTCGAAGGTGACAGTTCCGGCGTCTGCCGTATAGGAACCGGAGAGGATGTTCATCAACGTCGACTTGCCGGCGCCGTTCTCTCCTAGCAATGCGTGAATCTCGCCCACGTTTACATGCAGCTCCACACCCGAAAGCACCGAGACGCCACTAAACGCTTTGTAGATCCCGCTCATGTTCAGGAGTTCCATGAGCATTACCTCCTAACGAATGCGGACGGAGCGCAGCCGCGACTCCGCCCGCATCAAACAGCCAATGCCCCGTCGGCTGGAAGGCTGCGACGGGGCAGGGAAAGGCTTACTTGAAGGACTTGAAGTCCTTGACGTTATCCTTAGTAACGTTCTCGCACTTGATGACGTGATCCTGTGCGACTTCCTTACCGTCAAGATGGTCGACCATATCCTGAATGGCCAGCTGAATCATGGACGGCGAGTAGGTGACGGACATAACGCCGCCAAGGTTCTTGACGATATCCTGGTAGGAGTTACCGCGGATGACCTCGTAGTACTCGTCAAGGCCGCCGCAACCGGTGATGAACGGCTTGGTGGCAAAGATCTTGTCCTTGGTAGCGTCGGAGATGCCGCCGCCGTTGAGGGCCTCGAGGATACCCATGGCAAGCTCGTCGTCCTCGGCGTAGAACCACTTGATCTCGGCGTTGGACTCGTCGCCCATCAGGGACTCGAAGGAAGCCTTGGTGTCGGAGCGGCTCCAGTTCATGGCGCCGGACTTGGTAACAGCATCGTTAACCTGGTCCTCGGTCCACTTGGCGTCGTCGGCAATCTTCTTGCCGTCAAACTCGATCTTACCGGTGAGGTACTCGCCAAAGCCGCTGTCGCGCAGGGTGGTGACGGAGGAGGTGTCGCCCTGGTACACGTACACCTTGTCGCCCGGCTTCATGCCGTTCTCGACAAAGTAGGCAGCAGAGCCGGCGCCGATGCCTTCGTTGTCGCCCTTGACGTTAGAGACGGCGGTATCGGCTACAGCCTCGATAATGCGGTCGAAGGCCACATACGGGATGCCTGCGTCGACGATAGACTGGATGGCAGACTGCACGGTGTCGTCCATGGGCTGGATAACGATGCCGGCGATTTCATCGGTGTTGCCGGCGAGAATGTCCTCGACCTCTTGAATCTGCTTGGATGCGGAATCGGCGGTCTGCAGCTCAGCCTTGTACACGCCAGCCTTGTTGACCTCCTCAATCTTCTCCTTGGCAAAGGTTGCCACGGAGCCGGTCCAGCCGTGGTCCTCAGACGGGGTGAGGACGTAAATGGTCTTGCCGGAGCCCTTGGCAGCGGAACCAGCAGAACCCTTGGCGGCATCGTTGCTACCGCACGCGGTCAGGAATGCAGCAAGCACCGCACTGCCGGACCCAACCAAGAACGAACGACGAGACATGTTGGTGTTCATAACGTTTCCCTTCCATAGCTTTCCGCCCTGATGGGCATTACATACTGGCCAGTTAACTCACAAACTGGCGCATGTACCGATAGGATTGTTCGATGCTCGCAAGCACGCGCTCGCGGCTCGACTCAAAAGCGCGATCTTCGACCTCGACGCAAGCGTCACCGTCAAAGCCCGCCTCGGTAAGCGCAGACACGAATGCGCCCCAGTCCACATCGCCCAGACCAGGAATCTTGGGCACCATGATGTCCAACGGGTAGGCCATGGTGCCGTACTCGGCCAAGCGGTCGCGCAGCAACTTGATGTCTTTGAAGTGCACGTGGAAAATCTTTGGCGCAAACGCACGAATGGCACGATCGCAATCGATCATCTGCCATACAAAGTGGCTCGGATCGATCGCGATGCCCAAATTCGGGCTCGGCACGCGCTCGAACACGCGACGCCAGTTCGCGGGTGAGGTCATGATGTTCTGGCCACCGGGCCAGTTGGTCTCGTCAAAGAGCATGGGGCAGTTTTCGATGGCAACGAGGACGCCCTCGTCCTCGGCAACCTTCATGATGGGGTTCCAAACGGCTCCCACCTCGTCGAGGTTTTCCTCGAGTGACTTATTTGTCATGCGCCCGATAAAGCTCGTCACCTTGGGTACGCCGAGCTTCTTGGCGGCGTGGATCACGTTGATCAGATGCTCGTTGCAGACACGGCGACGCTCGAGGTCGGCATCCATATTATTGGGGTAATAGGCCAGCGCGCCTATTTGCACGTGATGCTCGGCGGCGTAGTCAAGCAGATGCTGCGCGTATGCGTCGTCTTCAAGCACGCGCTCGGCATCCACATGGGTTACGCCCGCATAGCGACGCTCGGCTTTACCCTGCGGCCACGAGGCAACCTCGATGGTCTCGTAACCAATGCGGCTCACCTCGTCGATCATTTCCTCAAAGGTCCATCCGTCAAAGATGGAGGTGATAATTCCCAGTTTCATGCCCTACCCCTGCTTCACGTTGACGACGGTTCCGGTCTTACTCGACTCGATGCTGCCAAAAACCGCTCGCATGGCGGCCAGGACGCTTTCGCCCGAGATGGCAGGATCGGTATCGTTTTCCAGGCAGTCCACAAAAGCATCGATGATGCCCGATGCGGTCTGGTTATCGTTTGTTTGGATGGCCTCGACGTCGTAGGTCTCATGCTCGCCGCATGCGAGGTCTACGACGATAGAATGAGCCGGGTCGTCGTAGATGCGCATGACGCCACGAGTTCCGTAGAGCACCGTCGAGTTGTCCTCGGGACCGTAATACGTCCAGCTCGCCGTCATGGAGCCGATGGTTCCTCCGCTCATGGTGTAAACGCAAATGGCGTTGTCATCCACGCCCACCAGGTTTCCTTGCGGATCGCGCTTATCGAGCGTCGTCACGCGGGCAGTCGTGGACACGACGGTCTGACCGAGCAGCCATTGGATGAGGTCGGTCTTGTGAACGCCCAGATCTGCCATGGCACCCATCGCGGCGCGCTTAGGATCAAAGAACCAGCTGCCGGTTCCCGGATCGACACTCCACGTCTCGGGCCCACCGTGACCAAACGTCGTGCGGAAGGTCAGGACATCGCCGATTTTTCCGGCGTCGAGCAACTCCTTGGCGCGCACGTGAGCGCGAGCGAAACGCTGATTTTGGTCGATCATGAGCTTCTTGCCTGCGGCGCGTGCCTCGGCAACCATCTGCTCGCACTCGTCGATGGTGATAGCCATGGGCTTTTCACACAGCACGTGCTTGCCCGCCCTAAGGGCGGCGATGGTGGAGGCGGCATGGTTGGCATTGGCGGTGCATACGCTTACGGCGTCCACGTCGGAAGCCAAAAGCTCTTCGAGCGTTTTGTACGCCACGGCACCGTAGGTTTTCGCGATTTCACAGGCGCGGTCGTAGTTCATGTCGAACACTGCGGTGATCTGCGCATTCGAATTTGCCTCGTATTCGGGCAAATGACGAACCTGAGCGATCTTGCCGCACCCGATAACGCCCACGCGAACCATATGTGCCTCCTTCAGGCCCTAAAGAGGGCTCGATGCGTACCGATGGATCCTTGGAAATGAAAGATTTCTTTCATTTCTTTCATTTTGTGTTTCATCACTTGCATCGTAATGAGATAAAGATGGTTTTGCTTTGGCTATTCCCGTGAGTGGTATTAAACGATACTCAAGTGGTTCTAATGCGCTATATTCCTGCACTTTTCTATTTTTGCACCACAAGTTACCGTAAATCGAAAGAGAAGTGGTATTCAGAGAAGCATACCTTGCTGGCTAAAGCGCTTTATCGCCGGCCACTTCGACCGTATGAAAAGTTTTCAAAACCGTCGAGCGATTCAAACCTACCTTTCGCTTTTTTCAGCCGCATACTGCATGCTGTAAAGCAAACGACCCACTGGAATCGAGAGGGAGGGCCGATGGCCGGAAGCAAGAAAATCACCATCGCACACGTTGCTGAGCATGCAAAGGTTTCGTCTGCCACGGTCTCGCGCGTGCTGAGGCATCCTGAGCTGGTGAACCCCTCCACTGTTGCACGCGTGCGCAAAAGCCTGTCGGAGCTCGGGTACTCTGGAATCGCCGGACAGCCCGCGGCGGGAACATCGCGCCGCACCATCGTGGTCAATATTCCCTGGCTCGACAACCCCTTTTACGGCGAGATCATGCGCGGCGTGCGCGTTTCCGCCGAAGCGCACGGTCTGGAAATGCTTATCTCCTGGGGCTCACCCGACAACGTTGAATCATGCAAGCGCTTTTGCTCTATGCTGCAAAACTGCGGAGCAGCGGGAGTCATTATCCTTTGTCCGCTTTCCGCAGAGTCGCTCGAGCGTATATCCAATACCGTCCCTACCGTGCAGTGTTGCGAGTACAACCCCGAAGCAAATATCCCCTTCGTGAGCATCGACGACCGCGAGGCGGCGCGCACCGCCGTTGAGCACCTGGTTTCATGCGGATGCAAGAAGCTCTCCATCGTATGCGGGCCGCAGGTTTATAAGTACGCTCGCGGCCGCAAGGAAGGCTTCCTGGAGGTTATCCGCACGCACGACCTTGTCGAGCGTCCCTCTTGGATGCTTCAGATTCCCAACAACAACTTTGGTCTCGCCTATTCCGCCATCTGCCACATGCTGGAATCTCCCAACCGCCCCGATGGCGTTTTTGCCTGCTCGGACACGTATGCCGCAGCCGTAATCCGCGCGGCCAAGAAATGCGGTCTCGAGGTCCCACGCGACCTCATGGTTGTTGGTTTTGATAACACCGACACCGCAACCATGACCACGCCCGCGCTTACCACCATCAGCCAGCCGCGCTACGACATGGGCTTTTCGGCCTGCAACCTGCTTATCGAGCGCATGGACGGATCGGACTCCGCAAGCTCGATGCTTCTTGAAACGGAGCTCGTCGTGCGTGAGTCCACAATCCGCAAATAGATTAATGAGCAGCGGCTACACAAGCTGCAGGGCCTGATATGCCGCTCCGAGAGTGCCGGCTTCGTTGCCCAGCGTTGCGCGACGCAACGTGTAGCAGCCGCGCATAGGAGGAAAGACATATCGGTCGAGCCTCTCGGCAAGGGGAACCATCAATAGATCCCCAGCACCAGAGAGGCCGCCGCCCACAATCACCTCAGAGGGGTCGACGGTCGCCATGATGCCCGCCAGCGCACGAGCCAGATAATCGACCGTCATATCGCGCGCCGCCGTGGCAGTAGCCCCGCCCTGCTTTACTTCTTCAAAAATCTCTTCGCCCTTGGTGAAGCGACGCTCCTCGCCGGCTTTCTCGGCAAGCTCGTTAGCGTTTTTGATAATCCCCGTGGCAGAAGCGTAGCACTCAAGGCAGTTGACGTTGCCGCAGCCGCACACGCGCTCCGAGGGAGCCACGACCGGAATGTGGCCGATCTCTCCGCCACAACCATGGTCGCCGCCCACGATCTTGCCATCGATAATGATGCCGCCGCCAACACCGGTGCCCAACGTAACAAATATGGAATTGCCCGTAACGGAACCTTCTCCGCCCATCCAAACCTCACCGACGGCAGCGGCGTTAGCGTCGTTAATCAATGCCACGGGCAGGCCCGTTCCCTCACGCAAAATATTGCCGAGCGGCATGTTGCCCCATCCTAAATTGACGGCGCGCACGGCATCCTCGCCATTTACCGGACCGGGAATACCCGCACCGATAGCGACGATAGGCTCGGGGGACGAAGCCAGCTTTTCGTTAATGCTGGAAATCATCTCATCGGGAATGTGGGAGCCCGCATCGGCGAGGTTCGTGGGGATGGACCAGCGTTCAATAATGGTCCCCGCCTCGTCGACGATGGCAAACTTCACGGACATGCCGCCCACATCGATGCCGAACACACGCTTCATGGTAGCCACTCCCCTTCGAATCGCCGTGCAAACACGAGCGACAGTCAGTTCCATCCAAATGCATTGTATGCGCGAAAGCAGGACGGTTGACAGCATCCAATTTGTTAACGGCTGAGCGGCGATGACAAAACGATGGGCGGAAAGACCCGGGCGCGAGCACCAGAGCCGGGCAGAAGCGTGGAAAGCGTCCTGACTGGATCTATTCTCCATGCCGCGGGGTATCATTTGGGCAACCAACGAACGCGTCTGCAGGAGGTGCATCATGCAGCGAAATCAAATTACGCCGCAAAAAGATGGTCGAGAAGGTATCGAGCCTGCCATCCCTACTGCCGAGGCAATTCCGCAGCCCGCGATGCAGCTAAGCCTTTCCGATTGGATTTGCGAACGCCGCCCTTTGCAGATCGGCTTTATCGTTCTTTTGATCGTTGCGGCTCTTGTCTCGGAATTTGCTTTGCGCCCGCACTTTGAGCAGGTCGAGACCTGGGGAAGTACCATAGAGGTCATCGACGCCAAGAAGTCGAACGTCTTGGCGCTCACGACCTCGTCCCTTGCGCTCTCGGCAGCCATCACCGCTATCCCCGACGACGCCGGCACTCCCGTAGCCGAGCAACTCTCCCAGCTCGCTGGCAACCTGGGCATTGTGCTCGCGGTGCTCTACCTCGAAAAATACCTGCTCACGATCTTGAGCTTCCTCTCATTTGGCGTGCTCATACCCATTGTCTGCGTGCTTTTTGCCATCTCGCTCGGCATTCACGGGCGCTTGAGCACCAGCCGCGTGTTGCGAGCCCTGGGCATACGTGTGCTCATCGTGGCAGCCATCGCCATCACGGTAGTGCCCGCCAGCGTATGGGTCACGCAGCGTGTCGATGAAACCTACCAGGTGAGCATCGCACAGGAAGAAGCAAAGGCAAAGGCGGAAGCCGAGGAGAAAGCCGCCAAGGAAAGCAAGAGCAAAAGCGAGCAGGAACAGGAGAACAAAAGCTTCCTGGACCAGCTTGTCGATGGCGCAGCGCAGCTTGGTTCAGCTCTCTCGAGCGGCGTTCAGAGCCTGACCGACAGCGTGATCACGCAGGCAACAAACCTGATTGAGGGTGCCATTGTGATGATTGTTACCTCGTGCCTGATTCCACTTTTGGTGCTCGCCGCCTTCCTTTGGATGGGACACGCGCTGCTGGGCATCGACGTCTCCGCGCCCACCAACTACCTGGTGCACCGTTTTAAGAAATAGGATGTCCCAAGGTAAAAGCTACCGCCCAAGCCCGGACGTGCCCACCGCGCGCCCGGGCTTTATCGAACGTAGGATGTCTCGTCCAACGTTTTTATAAGCTTCGAAAGCTTCTTGTCAAACGTGAGAACATCCCGACGCCCAGCATCGCTCTCGGCGGCCAGGACGCAGTCGACAAAATCAAAGGAACTTGCCGAATACAGCGAAAGAGCCTCGATCGCTACGTTCTTCCTCCGACACGACGCCTCGTCGAGCAGAATGCACAAGCTCTCGTTAACGCGCTGGCGCGGAACATGATAGACACCCTCCAACACATAAACGCATTCCGCCAGTACCTCGATTGTCACTTCGGCACCGCGAATAATCGCTTGTTCAACCTTCGTGGCTTGGGCCTCGATATCTTCCAAAAGGTAGCGCAACACGGCATTTGCATCCAACAAAGTCTGATCATCGAGCATGCTTTGCCACCATTGCGCGAGCAAACGCTCCGCCCTCCTGCTCAAGCTTCTCTTCATCTGCATACTCTGCCAGCAAGCCACGCGCATGAGCAGCCACGGCTCTTTCTTGCGGAACAGGCACAATAATCGCAGCGGGCCGACTATACCTCATGACCACAACAGGCTCGCCGGTTTGCTCAACACGACTCACCACGCTACTTAAGCTTGCCTTTACCTCTGCGAGACCAAGATGCATAGCACGGGCAGTATCGATTGCCGGCATATCCATGGGAGCCCCCTCTCTCGTCATCGTCAGGATACCCTAAAGATGACCACAATGTTGGTCATCTTTGCGGCGAAAAGCAAACCGGGCACCAGACATTACGCGGTACAATCGGTTCCATGAAACCTATCGCGCACATTCATACCGACCTGCCGCAGAAATTTGGCATTCCTCGCAACAGCTTCTTGGCACCGCACCTGAAGGGGTCGATTGTTTTTGAACCCGAATTTGCGCTGGATGCAGCCGTGGCTGGACTCGAGAGCTTTAGCCACCTGTGGCTTATCTGGCAGTTTGAGAACGGCACGCCCGGAGGTACTGCCAAAGACATCGCTACCGATAGCGCAACCGCAAACAAGGCAGGCACCAACGACAACTGGTCGGCAACGGTACGACCACCGCGCTTAGGCGGCACCGAACGCGTAGGCGTTTTTGCCACGCGCAGCCCCTTTAGGCCCAATCCGATAGGTCTCACCTGCGTGAAAATCAATAGCATTGAGCACAGCGAGGCCGGGCCCATCATCCACGTGCTTGGCGCAGACCTGCGCGACGGGACGCCGATCCTCGACATCAAGCCTTACATCCCCTTTGCCGATTGCCATGAGGATGCCAGTGCTGGCTGGATCGAAGACGCCCCGTGGCAGGAGCTGGAAGTCGAGTTTCCCAAAGAACTGCAGCAGCGCGTCGAACCCGAAAAACTCCCGGGACTCGTAGAAGTCCTGCGACAAGACCCACGCCGCGCCGGCAGCAAACACGAGCCGGAACGCATCTATCACTTGGCTTACGCCGGATACGACGTGGCGTTTACCGTAGACGGAACGCGTCTTGCGGTGATTGAGGTACGGACATCGGCCTAAAGAAGCGCTGCGATCCAGGAAGTCACAGCGCGAATCATCATGACGATGACCGGCGCCAGCGCAGAGGCCAGCAGCGCCCGAAAGACCTCCACAGTAAAGTTCCCTAGTTCCACAGTAAAGTTCCCTAGTTCCACAGTAAAGTTCCCTAGTTCCCTAGTAAAGTTCCCCAGTTCGCTACTCCTTTCGTGAGTCAAGTCGAGAGGCCGACGCCCTCGACATCTCGAGCGCATCCTATCAGACCGTACCGGACTCAAAATCACAACTACACGAGTCAATCTCGCCTTTCGAGGGCATCCGCAAGCACCTGATAGTAGATAACCGGGTCCTGAGCCGCAGCGAGACCCGATACCTGTCCGTCACCGGTCTCTACCACGATCCAAACCCCATCCGCTCGCTCCGCAAAGTCCACGGTGTAGTAGGGACTCCCAAGATCTGAGCACGCCAGTACAAGCTCCTCAGGCGGCTTCGCAACGCTTGCCGGCTGATTTAAGTTCCTGCATACGTTGAGAAGATCCCCGCCGAGATAAAAAGCTCTCCACTCATTCGTCGCGCCACCACAGCGGGCCAAATCAACGTACTCCTTGCAGATAATACCGGCTGTGAAAAGGTCTCTGCGGAGCCTGACGAACTCTTTAACAATCTCGTCCATGCGCTCCTGGCTCGCAGGAGTGCGAAAGCTAACGGGGAACCTCGTCCCTTTGACCGACTTCGCATAGTCCTTGACCATAAACTCTTTTATAAAAGGGATGAGCGTTGTCGGTAAGGGGGCTTCTTAAATGACTGAAGTGAAAAATCTATAAGGTCGCTTGCCATGTGTTGCCCAATTCCAGCGGTCGCTATTTTGTCGAATATTGGCACGCTCCTGATGCAGTTTCTGACCGGCCGTTCTTCTTTTGCAATCTCGAATGTACCGTCCTTGGAAACGCATCCGGACTGGGACGTTATTGCTGCTATCTGTTTTACAAAATAAAGGGTGAGGCCTGATGCTGGTACTATCTGCTACTTTAAGTTTATTAATAAAATCTAGCTGTGTAATCTGTGCAGCCCTTTATTTGATCCTCTTTATCGGAAGTCAAAAGAAGGAATATCTGTATATCGCTCTGCTTATGCTAAGCCAGTACTTGATTGAGCTAATAGTTCGAGGATATGAAATTAGTTCGCCCATTTATTATTACTTTCATAATTATCTTTCGGTGCCCGTAGTAATCAAGTCGCTATTATATTACGCCTGCGTTTTTCTCATATGTCGTTTATTCAAGGGAGCTGTTGACAGGTCAAAAACGTGGATATTGACATTGGTGGAAGCTCCGTTGTTCATCTGGCTCGTTATGTTCCCTTTGTTAAAGGTGCGCACAGGATTCTTGTACATTTGCTATTTGTTGCCATTCCAACTTCTGGTTATCGTACTAGCCTTTATCGGTAGCAGGTCCTTTGGCAAAACAGTGCATAAGAGCATGTTTTTAAGGTTAGACATGTTCTTGCGACTGGTTGGAATCCTTGGATTAATGACTGTCTTTGAGGACATTCTTGCGGGATTATATTATGGGCTAAATAATGATGTTGCAAGCCTAGTAACTAGCGGCGCGATTCGAAGCCGCAATATTGGCGAAAGCGTCTCCCAGATAGTTGTTGCCGCATATCTTATTGTTGTTGCGGCACGTTTCTTTGTTGACAAGATTACAGTGAAACCGATCAGCTATGAAGCCTTGACAGGAGAGCTTTCGGAAGAAGTCATAGACGCCTATGCGACATCTATTGGCCTTAGTCTCAGAGAGCGAGAGATTCTGGGATTCTTGCTCAAGGAGAAAAGCACACAGGAGATATCCGAGCTGTTGTTTATTTCGACTGGCACCGTCAAATCTCATACACATAACATTTATCAGAAGGCCGATGTTAGCAACAGGATGCAGTTGCTGCAGAAAATCAGATGTTCATAACGTTGATTACGTTGGGCTAATCAATATGAATCCCGCTTCCTTTTGTTTATACATGCTTAGCGCTTTATGAACCCTGGTTCATAAAGCGCTAAACCAGGGTATAGGCTAAGATTGAACCCTTTTATCCAGGTCAGTTCATATGAAAGCGGATTGGAAAACCACATAATCTAGCCATTGGGTTGTCGGCAACGAGGGGCCTTTGCTTTAGCCATCAAGTTATCGGCAACACGGAACTTCTGGAAGAGAAGGTGACAGATTATGATGAGAAGAAAGATAGCCTGCGTATTGTGTTGCGCCATCCTATGTTTAAGCATGGTGGCAGGCCCAGGATGTTCTGCAAAAAATACGCCAAGTGGGTCATCAGACAGCACGCAGGCAAATGTCGGATCAACTTCTAAAAACAAAGAGTTTGACGGGAAGTTCGATGCAACCGTCAACGCAGGAAATGCGCAGGAAGTTGTGTATGTAAATGGCTCTTGGTTTGACATGGGAAGGCAGTATGGGTTACAGCAAAAGGATCAGTTAGAAAATAACTGGACAGCTGTAATGGCTTCAATTTACGCAGAGGCAGACGATGCCGCATATAACAAAGCTATGGGTAAGATTCTGAAACATTATGAAGAGGATGAGCCATCTGTATTTGATTTCTTGTCGGGAGTAGCTGATGGGGCAGGAATCTCAAAGGAAGATGCAGTAGTTGCAGTTATGGGTTCATCTGTTCTTAACTCTGATCTCATGATGCATTATGATCCAGAGGGTTCAAAAACTGATGATTCAGAGCGTTCAAAAACATGTATGAATGTATCTGCTTGGGGAGATATGACTCAGGATGGTCATCATCTTGGAGGAGCTAATCTTGATGCACTCAGCGCAACACCCGCTGCAATGTTCTCGAGCATGATTTCTTATCCGAAACATGGCAATGCAGTCATTGCATCAGGTGGATTGCAAGGAAATGCGTTCATGAACTCTAAAGGCCTTGTTATTACCTATGCCGGAGCGCCTACAGCATCGCCGAGCGAAGGTGCCGAGGTAATCGATAGGGAAGGCACCTTCCTCGATACTTTGTTTGCTTATTGGTACACAGCCACAAAGTGTGATTCGGCAGACGAAGCAGTCAAAATGCTTACAGAAACTGAGTGGATTCACACGGGTAACATCAACGTTTCCGACAACAATGGGAATGCGTATCTCATCGAGCAAAAAGATAATGCATATGTAGTGCGCAAAGCCGGTGACTACGGTGAAACGGACTATCTAATTGCAGCGAATCATTTCAAGGATGAGCTGTGGATGAATGATTCATATGAGGCATATCCGGATAGCGTGCCAAGAGCCAATACTCTAGAAAAGATTATGCAAGACGAGGGCGGCAGCGTTACCCCGCTCACGCTCGCGAACGGACTTGGAAGCATTCGTTACTATGACGAGGGCAAATGGAGTGAGGAAAATTGGGATTACGGCGGTTTCTATCAGTTCCACTCTCCAGAAGGAGATGACATAGAATTCAAGACAATTTTCAGGACAATTTTTGATGCAACTGATCTTGAAATGTATGTCTTGAGAGGTCATGACGAGAAATTCCGTTCAGACGTTCCCTATGGTACAGCTAATTACTGCAAGCTTACTCTCGGAAAGGACATGCAGACCACTAATAAAAGCGCAGAAACCGATGCGCGTATTGCGGTAAGAAATGCAGGAGCTGAATTGTATAAGAATGACTCAGTGGATGACGAGTCGATGGAATATTACAATATGGCTGCTGAGGCGGTGCACACGGGATGCAATTACACAACTATGGCTGATTGCGCCAATGCGAAAGGCGATAAGGAGCAGGCTGCAATTATGTATGGCCTTGCTACTTCGCAGTTTGCCAATGCTCAGCGATACGCACAGGCATCTTATACTACTGAGAATGTAATTCTCAACTAATCTTGCGTAACGCCCAGCTCGTCATTTAAAGAACGCGGAGATGATTTCGAACCCTCCCTAAAGATAACGCTCGAGATCACTTCTAAGATGTACCATCATGCCGATCATCTCGGCATGATGGTACCTGTCGATTATTCGCACTGCCAGGTTTTCCTGCGTCTGACCAGGAGTTTTGGTCGCGGAGGCCGGATTCGAACCAACGACCTCGAAGGCGCAGAGATTGGCACGGGGGATCCAAAATGCCCGTGCAGCAACTAGTTCGCCGTGTGGTCTTTGCTCCACCGACGCAAGCTTATAATTTCCCTGTCCACGCGATACCATTTCCCGTCTTGTTCCGAAATGGCCTCTAACGCCGTAGCAAGTCTCTCATCAGCTCGCAGTCCACGCTCTCTGCCAATGTCCTCTCGCCTTGCCGTGCGAAGACTCACAACCACAAGCCCAAGGGATGCGAGGTCCCGCTCCTCCGCCAGCCGCCTAGTGAAGTCGTGGGCCTCATGCGTCTGTATTGCCTGATTTCGCTCAAATCTTTCCTCGCAAATTCTTCGCGGCGACGCTTCGTTGCAATTCTTCGCAAAGAATCCGCCCCCAACCGTCGCAGGCGTCAGCGAGAAAAGGTGCGACACTACTGCGACAAAGGTGCGAAACCGAACCTCTGCCTACCTTATCGTATAGAACTGCCTCGGGTCGTTTGGAGAGGAGCCATGCCACTCGAGCAGCCCTCCCTCCCCGATCAGCTTACCTAGCACGCGGCTTGCCGTTCGACGATCTCTTCCGATGTGCTCCGCAAGCCCCCTTGCCGTCACCTTTCCATTCGTGAAGGCCAGCCTTACGGCGGCGAGTTCACAGTCCCCAAGCGAGGCGATAGCCTCGGCCGAGATCCTGTCCTCGAGCGCCTCACCTCTCCTGACGGTCCGGGCCACGATGTTGTTCTCGAGCGTCAGCTGGACCTTCGTCCCGCCGGGCTCCGTGTAGACCGGATCGTTGAGCAGGGAGTCCTGCATCTCGGTGTAGATGCGCTTGGCGCCCTCGTTCAGCTCCCGGACCCAGCCGAATTCAACCAGCGTGCGCGCGATACGCGGGTTGCGCGAATAACGGGTGGTCCTCATGTTGTCGAGCGTCACGATGTTCGGGAGCGCCCCCGGGCTGAGGATCTCCAGACGATCGTCGAACATCGAGACCTGGATGTAGTCGCCCCGGAACGAGTAGCCGCGATGGGTCACCGCCTTTTCCCATTGAGCTCTAATACTTTTCCGCGAAGTGAACGTCTGCTTTTGGACCCCTGGAGCATCCGCATTTTGACAGCAAAATCGCAGGATTTCAGCTTCAAAACCGCAGGAAACGGCACCCGGAAAGTGTCGATGCTTCGGGGGTCCGTTTTCACTCGTTCACTTCTCGGAAAAGTATTAGACCTCGAATTCATAAGCCGCTCAATGTGACAAAGGGACCGTCCCTTGTCACATTATTCAGAGCGCAGGGCCTCCACGGGATCCTTCCTGGACGCGCTGCGGGCGGGCAGCAGGCCGGCAACGACCGTCAACAGCACCGAAATCGCAATGAGCACCAGCGCATCCTGCACGGGCAGGCTCATCAGATTGGGTACCTGTT
>OLOB01000571.1_pt1 | contig 28815 bp, 30 predicted proteins | sample 1671911 | NCBI WGS metagenome assembly OLOB01 (sample SAMEA3136625, study PRJEB25190) | human gut metagenome | biome: human gut; feature: human-associated habitat; material: faeces | place: Austria | collected 2013
GCACAACTAGACAATATTTAAAATGAAAAAGGGGTGTTTATCATATGGATACACACGTATTGGAACAATTTGACGTCATGGATAGTCAAGTACCTTCAGCTATTGAAGGTGGGGGATGTAGTTGGAAAGGAGCCGATAAAGCTGGTTTTTCAGGTGGCGTTGGTGGTCTCATTGGTGCAGGTGGTAACCCCGTTGGTGGAGTCCTTGGAATAGCTGGTGGCTTAGATGCATACGGTGAACTTGTTGGAGGTAATTAATATGTCTAAAGTATTATGCCTTTTGATTGGCCTAGCTATTGGTTTAGCTTATAGTCTTTGGAAGAAAAAATGAAAAAACGGCTCTATAATATCTATAGTAGGTCAACCCACTTTCGATATTATAGAGCTTATGCTTTATGTAAATAATTAAGGGGCGCTTACTATGGAAAAACAATATAATAATTTTAAAATATTAAATACTGATGCATTGGAAAATATTCAAGGTGGTGGTCGAGATCCTAGGTGTGCTGCCCTTGTGGGAGCAAGTATTTATGATGGCTTAGCAGTAGTTGGAGGTCCTGTTGGAGTTGCCATGACAGCCGGTACAATTGCAGCGGGAAGTTTTTGTTGATAAAAGTTAAAGTAATGAGAACTAAAGTAGGTTTAGCTATTTTTATGATATTAGGGATAGTTGGAATTTTTCGCAGTACTGATATTTTTGTAAGTTTAACCTTGATTTGCGTAGAGTTCTATCTTCTGTATTTATTTTTTCGGGATTCTTCCAAATAGCGATAATATCTATTTTAAAATTAAAAAAATATACTTGATTTCTTATTACCTTTACGACATTTTATTTTTTATATTGATACATCATTAATTCAGCAGCTATCATTAGGAAAAATTACATATGATTAGTAGTAATTGTTTTAGAAATATTAAGACAGAAACGAAAAATAAAAGGCCTATAAAATAATTCTTTGGAATAGTATTATTCTATTGTTTGGGAATATGATAATTAATTGAACTTTTTTGATTCTAGGAAATAACAGATTGAGCTAGTTTCTAATATTTAAAGAGTAAGGCTAAATTCTATTATAAAAGGAGAATGGGAAACAATGAAATATTATAAAACACTATTATTATGTTCGGCCTCGCTATTATTACTAGCAGCTGGTGTTGCTTATGCAGAGGAGGAAACTCCTCAGGGAATAGAAAAAACGGAAGTGTCTGCACCTGCAGTCACAACAGAAACTCAAAGTGCTGATGTTACTGTTGTTCAGGAAACAGTAGCACCAGCAGCAACGACTGCTTCGACAGTTACTTCTTCTGAGAATAAGAGCAAACGCAGTGATGAAAATAGTGTTCGCGAAACTTCTTTGGAGACATCTGACCAAGTTATAGAAAATTCTCAGCCGCCTCAACAAGAGGTGGATACCAGCTCATCAACTGAAAAAATATCAGATAGCAAGAATACAGTATCAGAAGGAGTTTCCGTTGAAGAATACGAAGCAAATGTTGCTAATTTCAAAGCTGTCAGTATGGCAGATGTTTATCACATGTTTGATGATTCAGAGAACGATTACATTTTGTATATCGGTCGTCCCACCTGTCATTACTGTCGGGATTTTTCTCCGGTTTTAAAAGAATTTAATGGTTTAACAGGTTCTCAACTTTATTATTATAATACAGATAGGGACGATTTTACGGTTGCAGCCAAGGAATTTCTCACTAAAAAAGTAGGTATGTTTGCTACTCCAACTACTTTATATATTGATAAAGGTCAGTTAATATCTGGTTGGGTAGGTAGCGGTATTACAGCACAAAACCTGTATAACAAGTTATATAGTCATACAATCCAGAAAAAAGAATATGAATCTGAAAATAATGGGATCGCTCCTGCAGAAGCACCAAATACAGATAAAGAGAATACCAAAGTTACTGACGAGAAGGTTACAGCTGTTCCAGGAAGCGGTGAACCTGCACCTAACCAAAAAAGAGGGGAAACACCTGATCCAATAGCGAAAAAATCAGATTTTTCTCAAACGATAGCTGATAAAACAAGTAAAAAGTCACTCACACTCAATAAGATTATCACACAAATATTATCGCTTATTCGCGATGCCTTATTAAAGTTAAACATTTAAAAGGTTAGATAGACGTGACTTATTGCACGGTACTTGTCATGTTGGTATCTGCAGCTAGGACTGTTTATACTGCCTATGCCTAAAACATAGGATATTTTACTCCACTTCAAAAATAAATTGTTATATTGTTATTAAAGATATCGATTGTGCAATTAGGCAAGAAACTAAAAAATGAAAAGGGTTTTAGAATAGGGAACTATTTTCTGGTGTTGAAGGTGGAAGCTGTGATTGGCAAAGTGCAGACGAATCTGGCTTTAGTGATAAATTGAGTGATATTTCTGGAACTTGTTCATGAAGATCTCAGATTAGGTGCATACAATATCATTTTATGGTAGTGATTAAGATGTCTAATTTACTCTATCTTTTTATTGATTTGACATATGCTATTTGTCAAGTATTAAAATACTTTAATCCTGTAGTCGTCGTTTACTGATATCATTACTTTACTTTATTTAATTTATAAAAAGTCTGCATTCATCTGCACCTTATTTTTCATAGTAAGCTCTATTTTGATTCTTTGTGATTAATCATGAAGTCTCGTTAAATTTGTGGGAAACAAGAGAATGTTCTTTCTCTGTTAGTTTTAGAGTCGTAAGAAAGAAAAGGAAGTTGATCTGTCTTAAATTTTAATTGTAAACTTATTAGACTTCTATTTTACTTTAATTTAAAGAAAAATGCTCTAGATATTTCAAATATATTAAACATTTATGCTGAATCTTAAATTTTCTTGATTTTTTCTTAAAATTACTTAATTATAGTAACTATAAATAAAAATTTAGATGATATGCTTGCCGGTATAGAAGTAGAAGGCGGAGTCAATTGGGAGCGTGTTTTTGCTGGTGCTACGGTTTATGGTGATGCAACTATGGCTGTTTGTATGGCTACCGGTCCAATTGGTTGGGGAGTTGGAGCTGCATACCTTACTACTTGTGCAGCTTCAGGTGCATACATTATGGTCTGGCAACCTAACTTAGGCATTGGTTAAATTAGTCTACGTTTTGAGGTGGTTATCGTGAGAAGAAAAAGTTCTTTTATCATTTGTATAGCAATTATCATCATATCAAACATTCTTATGATGACAGTTATTAACAATGGTGAGGAGAAATTATCAAATCTATTTGTAATAGCGATTGCATTAGTTTGCTTTCCAGGCTTTTTGTGGGCAATTGATAATGAGATGATTTCACTTATCCGCATTGAATCTTCTGCGCTACTTCTTCTCGCTGTCCTTTCTGCCATGCGTTTAATCAATAGATTGACACCTTACCTACTATGGTGAACTTCACAGTAATTATTGTTGTTTTGGGCTTAATAACAGTTAAGACTGTTCCAAATAAGTTTCAAACTGAAGATAAAGTCTACAGAAAACATTTGACACATTTTCAATTGTAGCAGATGGCTAATCTAACATCTAGAGAGGATCAAGTTGGTTCTCTCTATTTGTATGTTCAAAGCGAGGAGTCTTTTGGTTTCGAAGTATCTGTTTTTTTAAGGCTCAAAAAGTCACGCTTGGTGTTTTATAAATATTTAGTTATTTAAGTCTGAAGTTAGAATAGCTTTTATCGAAACTGTCAATTATTTCTGGAAATCTTCATAAAGGGAATAATAATTTCGGTGAATAAGTATTGTTTCTTTCTTAGTAAACTAATAGATTCTATTTATTTTTAACTAATTTATTTGAAAGTTTAATAAACAATCTATAATTTTTCTTCTCTTTAACATAAACATTAATTCTAACTTTCTTTAGACTATTGGGGTTTACAAGCTATTAAAAAGTTTCTATAATGTGCTTGTCAGATGAGAAAGCTGGCAATAAAAAGAAATGGGGTTTATCTTATGACAACTCAAACATTAGAACACTTTGATGTATTAGATGCAGATTTGCTTGCTAAGGTACAAGGTGGCGATTGGCAATGTACGTCAGGAGTTTTGGGTGGTATGGTGTATGGCGCTCTTACAGGGGCAGGAGCAGGAGCAGCTATAGGTGCTGCTGTTTCTGCTCCTGCTGCAGAAGGTGGCGGAGTCGGTCCTGCAGCAGGGGCTTTACTTGGTGGAACCTATGGTGCAATTGGTGGTATCCTTCAAGGTGCAACTGCTTGTGAATAAAACTGGCAGATTTGGTTGATTCTCAACTGCAGTACTCGTTAAACCTTTATTTTTGAATACAAGAAGAAGTTGCTTGTACAATTAAGGTAAGGACATCTACTATTTACACTAAATGGTAGATGTCCTTTTTTGTGTGTTAAATTATCTTTAAGGAGATGACCGTATATTACATCTAATAACCTAACGTCTCTCACATAGCATTCAGGTTATTATTACTCATAGAAGAGATTTCTTTATTCAAAGAATTATTGGGCGCCAATCTTTCTATTTCTAATGTTGCTTTTGTCAAAAGGCATTATCAGATAAAAACTGAGGCCTTTTATGCCCCTTGTAAAGAGTTCATCTCTTATATTTAATTTCTACTTACCTATAAGTAGCCACAAATGGGAGTGATGTATGTATACCACAAAATCCTCATAATAAGTAGATAGCAATCCTATAATTTGATTATTGTTTAGCACGCTAAAAAATAAATCATCTGAATGAACTAATGTTGCTGATGTTCATTCAGATGATGTTTTATATATAGTATTAAGGATTAACTTAATAAGATTGTTGCAATCAGTTAAGGAACAATCATCTCAGTGCCACCCATATAAGGACGAAGTACTTCAGGAATCGTCACGGAACCATCTGCATTTTGATAGTTTTCAAGGATAGCTGCGACGGTACGTCCAACTGCCAGTCCTGAACCGTTTAGGGTGTGAAGAAGTTTCACCTTGCCATCGACTTCATCACGGTAACGAATTTGCGCACGACGTGCTTGGAAATCTTCTGTATTGGAACAAGATGAAATTTCACGATAAGTATTTTGTGCGGGAATCCAGACTTCTAAGTCATAGGTCTTGGCAGCCGAAAAGCCCATGTCGCCAGTACACAAGGTAATAACCCGATATGGCAATTCTAATTTTTGCAGGATATTTTCAGCATTGGCTGTCATTTTTTCCAATTCATTATAAGAATCTTCTGGTTTGGCAAATTTGACCATTTCTACTTTATGAAATTGATGGAGGCGGATAAGTCCACGCGTATCACGACCAGCAGAACCAGCCTCCGAACGAAAAGAAGGGCTCATGGCTGTAAAGTAAATAGGAAGCTCTTTACCATCGATGATTTCACCGCGGTAGTAGTTGGTTAAAGGCACTTCAGCAGTTGGAATCAAGACATAATCATTGTCAGCTAATTCAAAGGTATCTTCTTTAAATTTTGGATACTGTCCTGTGCCAAACATAGAATCATGATTGACCATATAAGGCGGAATAACTTCTGTATAGCCTTCTTTAGCGTGTTCATCTAGCATGAAATTATAGATAGCACGTTCTAGGCGGGCTCCCAAACCTTTGTAAAAGAGGAAACGCGAACCTGTTACTTTAGAACCGCGTTCCCAATCAAGAATATCAAGATCTTCGCCAAGATCCCAGTGCGCTTTGATGTCAAAATCAAATTGACGTGGTTTTCCCCAGCGGCGCATTTCAACATTTTCATCTTCGTCAGCACCAAGAGGGACATCATCTGCTGGAATATTTGGAAGAGTTGTTGTAAATGTCTTTAGTTGCCCATCAATTTCGACTAATTGGGCATCAAGTGCTTTGATTTCGGCAGATAATTTTTGCATATCAGCAATCTGCTCTGATGCATCTTCTTGATTACGCTTAGCTTGAGCGATAGCTGCAGAAGCAGTATTGCGTTCAGCTTTAGCTTCTTCTGATTTGATAAGCAGTTGGCGACGTTTAAAATCCAGTTCTTTCAAATCGTGTAGTGTCTTTTCATCAACCCCACGTCTTGCCAATTTTTCAGCAATTTGATCAAAATCATTACGAATGCGTTTAATGTCTAACATAAATAAGATACCAAGCCCAAAAAAGCAAAGCAAAAATAGGAATTTTGACAATGAACGTTTGTTTTCTAGGAAAAACTATTTTTTGCACAGCTTATAGGGCAGGTTCAGTTAACTTTTTTACCTAACCAAACCTTCCTTTCTATATTTTATAAAAAACACAGACATGTTCTTGCTGGAGCGCTTGGGCGCGGTTCCATCCAGCTTCACAATGACTGTGCTCTTAATTACGATAATCATTTAATAAAGATTGTCTCATTCAGTCTTGGAAACTGGATGGAATCATCTATAACGGTAGAATTTCGGTCAATCACTCTATCTGCTCGCAGCTGCCGCAGACTTTCTGCAAAAGAAAAGGACCTACTTATCCGTTGTTCTTATTATACAGGATTTAAAAAAGAATGTAAATAAAGATTGTTTAAAAAATGATATTGGAAAATTTCAGTTTATGAAAGACAATTAACAAAGTTTCTCAAAATGAAAACATTTTCCCACTCACTTTTTTCCTATGTTAAAATAAAGCATTATGAATAAGAAGAATGAAAAAATAAAAAGTTTACCATATAATACTGGAATAGATTTCTTACGTATTTTTGCCATGTTTATGATTGTGGTGACGCATGTTTTGGGGAAAGGCGGCATTCGCTCAACTGTAAAAGAGAATTTTGACCTTTATTATTTTGTGACATGGGGAATTCAAGTATCTGCCTATAGTGCGGTTAATTGCTATGCTTTGATTAGTGGTTACGTTGGTGTTGATTCACCTTATCGTTATTCAAAATGTCTCTCATTGTGGTTACAGGTCTTCTTCTATACTTTATTATTTATCTTATTTTTTACTTTTTTGCAAAAGCCTATAACATACCATGATTGGATACAGGCTTTCTTCCCTATTATCACAGGTCAATATTGGTATGTAACAGCTTATTTTGGACTCTTGATTTTTATGCCTATTTTGAATTTAGCTTTAAGAAAGTTGAATACTAAAGATTTGAAACGTATTGTCCTTTTAGCGATCATCTTCTTTTCTATTCTTCCTGCATTATTGAATACCAAAGTAGATGAATTTTCATTTGCTAAGGGTTTTAGTATGAACTGGTTGAGTGTACTGTACATTATTGGAGCTTATTTGAAGCGGCTTGACTTAAAGCGTTTATTCAGTCGTAAATTTTTACTTTTTCTGTGTTTAATGGCAATGGCAGTGACTTTTATAACCAAAGTATTTATTGGAGATATCTGGTACTGGTATACCTCTCCCACTCTTCTTTGTGAGGCAGTGACTATTTTTATCTTTTTTGTCACTTTAGATATTAAAAAGACTGGTAGATTGTTTAGAATAATTAAACGAATGGCGCCGGCAACATTAGGAGTTTATCTTTTTCATCTAAATCCCCTTTTGGTTAAATTTCTTTTAAAAGATGGTTTTGAGTCATTTGTGACTGCTCCTATATGGCTTTTTCCTTTTTTGATTTTAGGGATGGCGCTCCTTATTTATCTCATTTCGACTCTAGTTGAGCTTTTACGGATAAAACTTTTTACTTATCTTAAGGTCAGACACCTTATTCTTAAATTGGATACTTATCTGCCGTTTGACAATTAAAAGGCCTAATGACCTTTTTTATCTTGATAACAGTTTGATTTTGATGAAGTTGTCTAGAAACTGCTGAATATGATTTCTTTCCAGCATATCCTATGAGAATTTATAGAGAAAATTGACTAGATCTTTTCGATTTGCAATTAAAATAACAAAAAAAGCTGAAGAAAAAAGGTTAGAATATTGAAACAGGATGTGCTGTTAGATGATTGGTCTAACTTAACATTCTACATTTTCTTACTCTAACCCTTCTTTTTTCGTTTAAAGAAGCTAGCAATCTTTTGAAGTAAACTAGGGTAGCGAACCACTTTATCATTACCAACATGCTGTCTTGCAATTTTTAGAATTTTACCAGAATCAGATGAGGCAAAGAGGAATTTTCCTTTGTCCGTAATAATTTCAAAGTGTCTGCTGACTTTTTTTCGATTGACATTGGCTCCTATTTCAATAATACTAGACCAAGGAATTTGGATAAAATGTTCCACATTAGCATCGTTATAGAATTCAAAGCTACGATCGCCAAGAAGAAATTTTCCCACTTTGCCACCTACGCCTAAATATGATACACCTTTGCCTGTGTATTCAACTTTTGTATTAATTGACTGTGCCATAAATTTACTCCTGAATAAATATATTTTATTATATCAAAAAACGGAGGACTGTGCTATTTGTTATTTGGCGTTTCCTAACTAGCTTGTATCGCTAAATTACGGCTAGTCCAAGGAGAAGCTTTTGAGGTGGGAGATAGAAGGAGCGAAACTAGCCTCATCAACACAGCGCCCTATCATGAGTTTTTCAAAGCATATTACTATTTTATTGAACTTATCTAGCAGTGCCTTGTTTTTACAGTTGACAATTTTTTTAGTTTAAAGAATAATTAAATAGTCTAAGGAAAATCCTCTAAAGTTTATTAACTTTAGAGGATTTTATCTAGTTAGGAATGTGATGCTTACATCAAGCCGATAACGTGAGCGACAATACCAACGATAAAGAGACCGATGATAATAGTGATTGGAGAAACTTTTTTCTTAAGCAGCCACATACATAAGAAAGTTAAAAGTAATCCCATGAGACCTGGAATAAGAGCATCGAGCTGACTTTGAAGACTGTCGACCTTGACTGGACCAAGGTTAAGACCGTTTTTAAAGCCTTCGATAGCTTCTTTTAATTTATCTCCGCTAACGCTTCCCTTAGGAAGTGCAACGAAGGTTTGACCATTATCATTTGTTAGTTTTGTTGCTGGTAATGCGAGAGTAAATTTAATAACTACCCAGCGTTCTACCAAGGCTGCTAAAATAAACATCCCAAGGATAGAAGCTCCTTTGGTAATATCTTTGAGGATACCACCTGACAAGTCTTTAGTAATTTCAGATCCTGCCTTATAACCAAACTCTTGTGTGTACCACAAGAAGGCCATACGAATGATATTCCAGCCAAGGAAGAAAATGATAGGTCCCATAATATTGCCTGCTTGAGCAAGAGAAGCTCCAAGAGCACCTAAAATTGGACGTACTGTGAACCAGAAAACAGGGTCACCAACACCTGCCAAAGGTCCCATCATACCGACTTTAACCCCTTGAATGGCAGTATCATCAATTTCTGCACCATTAGCTCTTTCTTCTTCCAAAGCTAAGGTAACTCCCATAATTGGAGCAGCAACATAAGGGTGTGTGTTAAAGAATTCCAAGTGACGTTCTAGCGCTGCAGAACGATCTTCTTTGGAAGTGTAGAGTTTTTTGATAGCAGGAATGAGAGCATATGCCCAACCTAAGTTTTGCATACGTTCATAGTTCCAAGAACCTTGTAAGAAGGTTGAACGCCACCAAACTTTTCTACGATCTGATTGTGAAAGTTGAATTTTTTCTGACATGATAATCGCTCCCTTCTAATAGTCCTCTAGAATATCGCCAATAGGATCGCCAGAGCCAGTTGAACCACCGTTTCCTGAGCCACCACCTTGTTTTGAAAGGTTAAGGTAGATAAGAGCGATTGCAACACCAATTGCACCAAGAGCGATTAAAGTAAGATTTGTCAAAGCAGCGAAAACAAAGCCAAGAACAAAGAATGGCCAAACTTCACGGGTTGCCATCATATTGATAACCATAGCATAGCCAACGGCAACAACCATACCACCGCCAATAGTCATACCAGCAGATAACCAGTCTGGAATAGCATTTAACATAGCTCGAACAGTTGCAGTTGGAAGTGCAAGAAGAAGGCCTGCAGGAATAGCAATACGAAGACCTTGCATGAAAAGAGCAAGATAGTGAGCGCGTTCGACCGCACCGATGTTACCATTTTTAGCAGCTGCATCGGCACCGTGAACAACGGCAACTGATAAAGTTCGAACAACCATTGTAAGAGCAAGCCCAGCAACAGCCAATGGGATAGCTATACCGTAAGCAACAGTAATCCCTTTTTGGGTAAAGTCTCCCCCCTTAACCATGATAATAGCAGCTGCGGAAGCAGCAAGAGCAATATCTGGAGCAACAGCAGCACCGATATTAGCCCATCCAAGAGCAAGCATTTGGAGAGTACCACCAAGCATAAGTCCTGCTTCTAAATGACCTGTTACAAGACCGATTAAGGTACATGAAACAAGCGGTTGATGAAATTGAAATTGGTCGAGGATACCATCAAGACCTGCAAAAAAGGCGATGATAACGATCAAAATCATAGAAATAATAGAAATATCTGACATGTTTCTACACCCTTCCTTTTTGATTAAGTTGATAAATGAGTCAGGTAATAGCATGTGAATGAAGTACTTTTTTCATGAAAGTTCCTATTGTTGAACAACAATCACATTCAGAACTTATTGCACATGCGCTTTTTCGATTAAATCAAACAAGTCTTTTTGAGAATCGTTTGGCACTTTACGGACATCGAATTTAACTCCGAGATCACGTAGCTTTTCAAAAGTTGCAACATCATCTTTATCCATAGATATTACATTGTTAACCATGGTTTTACCAGTTGAGTGAGCCATTGAGCCAATGTTTAATTCTGTGATTGGAACACCGCCTTCAATTGCTTCAAGAGCTTCTTGCGGTGTTTCAAATAAGATCAGTGCATGTGTATTTCCAAAACGCGGATCTTTTGCTGCTTCAATTAATTTTTTAATTGGCACAACATTAGCTTTAACACCGCCAGGTGCAGCTTGCTTAATTAATCCCTTACGTAATTCATCCTTAGCAACTGTGTCAGATGCAACAATGATACGGTCAGCTTTAGAAGCCGGCGTCCAGTTAGTCGCAACTTGTCCGTGCAAAAGTCGTGTATCAACACGTGCAAGGTTAATTTTAAGTTTGCCATCACCAATGACAGTACCTTCGGGGATAGCACCTTGAGGAGCAGCCTTTTTAGCAGATGTTGTAGGAGCTTCTTCCTGAGGCTGCAATTTTTCAGGAAGGATTTTAACTCCGTCTTTGGCTTCTTTGATGATATTTGCAGCAACCTGTTCAACGCCTGCAGCAGCATCCATCATGCGTTCTGTATAGGCCTGAATAAGCATTGGCAAATTAAGTCCAGTAATGATAGCAAATTTACGGTCAGAATTTTCTTCCATGACACGACTGGCCTGATTAAATGGAGAACCACTCCATAGATCAGCTAGTACTAAAATCTCATCATCAGCATCGAATGCAGCAATTGCATCGTTAAACTTGGCATAAAGGTCATCAGGTCCTTCACTTGGCATAAAAGTGACAACCTGAACTTTTTCTTGATCACCAAAGATCATAGAACCAGATTGATGAATGCCGGCGGCAAATTCGCCATGACTGGCGATAACGATTCCGATAGCCATTCTTGTTCTTCCTCCTTTTAAATATTTTTTCTCAGATAAAAAGAATAATGTTATTCTCTTTAATTAAAGAAATTTAAGAACATTATTATTGTAAAACGTTTACATAAAAAAAGCAATAGCATTTGAAAGAAATTTTCAAAAGACAGCAAAAGACAGCAAAAGTAATCATTTTGTCTATTTAAAATATAAGAACTTGTATTAACAATCTTTTTAACTGTTTCCTTAAGTGGTAGGAATAGTAAAACGAATGTCAATACTATGACTGTTGCATTTTGCACTAGTTTAGTTTTATACTAAACATCAAACTAAAGACCTCAAAAATCCTCCCATATTGCCTCTGAGGGTTAATATTCTTTTTATCACGGCGAAAACTGTTCTTTTATTGAGATTGGGACAAAGTATTCCGACTTTTTTATTGTGTTGTGTTTTTCCGTTTAATGCAGTAGATGATTGGAGATTACCTAATCAATTTTGCGAAAGCGAAATAACAAAATTGGTATTGCCATTTCATGATGGCTTACCGATTTTTTATACGTAATCTTATAGATTTATACTATTTTGTGGGTGATTGCACAGCAATCATAAAAGCCTATTCCATTCTCTTTTACTAAGATAGAGTATTTCTCATCGACAAAATAGTTTCTGGAATATAGGTTTAAAAAAATAAGTACTAAATTTACTATATTCGATTTCTTATGGAAATTGAAAGAAACTAATAGAATTTTTGAAGTGTTCTTGCTTGAGATAGGCAAAAAAGAGCGTAACACAGAAGTCAGAAAATCTAAGATTTTTACTTCTTATCACACTCTTTTTTAGCATTAAAATGTATGAAACTGCCAGCTCTAAATAAGAAAATGAGCGTTTTACGTCAACTTTAAGCTTCTTCTTTTTCTGCTAGTATCCTTGCTTTTTGGATAGTGTAGAAATAAAGAACAATAAAAGCAATTTGAATAATTAATGAAAAAACGGCAAATGTTCCAAAGATAAGGCTATAGATAATGTCGAACGTTTTAATACCAATACCCAAATAGTAAGGAATAAAGCTGATAGTTTGTTGCTTTTTTAATTTTGAAAGATTAAGAAAACAAAAGACAGCAATTGTAGCAGCAATAATAATTGCCAAGATAGTAATCGAAATAGATAATGGTGTAATACTTTGTTTAACTGCAGCTAGTTGTTTTGCTGTTAGGTTAAATTTATCAATGGTTCCATTTTTCATTGCTTGTTGTATGGAAACAATGCCAAGTAATCCCCAAAGCCCCAAGACAAAGGTCAAAATATTAAGAACAGCGATAGCAATAGTGCTGCTTTTAAAAGCTCGGGCTGTTTTTTCGTATGATATCATGTAAACCTCCAAAAATAAGCTTATGTTAATAGATACAAGCTTATTTTAACATAAACTAAAGTAGATGGAAATAGGCAAGGAAGAATTTATCTTTGCTATTATTTCTTAAAAAATAAGTCAATGTCAGCTTGAGATAAGCCAATCATAGGGTCAATCGTTAAGATATTTCTTTCTGTCAAAATAAAATCTTCTTTTAATATAGCTGCACTTTCTTTTACTCCTTGTTTATTTTTCTCGGTGTTATGGTGGCCACTGCATTCATCCTTCTTAAAGCGTTCAATAAGATAAGTTTTTCTTTTAGTTCCTTCATTTTTGATGGCGTTGTCAAAGGCTGCAATTTCTCCCAACATGACAAGTTTGCTTTTTGAGCGTGTGATAGCTGTATAAATGAGATTGCGCTGCAAAAGTCTGCCGCTTTGGCGTGTGACAGGAAGAATAACTACTTTAAATTCACTGCCTTGAGATTTGTGGATACTCATAGCGTAAGCGAGTGTTATTTTCAACCATTCATTGCGAGGATAGTTAATCTCAGTTCCATCAAAATCCAGAATCATTTCATCTTGTTTGGACTCTGTATATTTTGCAGGAATAAGATCAGTAATGTACCCAATGTCACCATTAAACACGTTAATTTGCGCATCGTTGATAAGATGAAGTACTTTATCGCCCTTACGAAAATGAAGGTCATTAAATTGAAATTCTAACTGGTTATTTAAAGGATTGAGCAAATCTTGCATCAGTTTATTAAGATGCGTAATACCTGCTTGCCCACGATACATCGGTGCTAAAATCTGTATTTCCTGAGCATCTATACCACTTTTAAGGGCAGAACTGACAATCTTTTGAATCATTTGCGGAATGTGAGTGCTCTGCGCTTCAAAATAAGAACGGTCGGCCTTTTTAGCTGTGAAATCAGTTGAAAGACGACCTTGGCGAATCTGGTTGGCAAGTGTGACAATGGTTGAGTCCTCAGATTGCCTGAATATTTTAGTTAAGGAAACTTGCGGTAATCTATTTATTTTCAGTAAATCAGCCAAAACTTGACCTGGACCGACGGATGGGAGCTGATCGCTATCACCAACAATAACAATTTGTGTATTTGAAGCAATAGCACTAAACAATTGATTGGCTAGCCAAGTATCAACCATAGAAAACTCGTCAATAATAATGAGATCACAATCCAGAAAAACATCAAGTGCCTGATATTCACTATCACCATTAAGTCCTAAATGCCGGTGAATGGTGGCACTAGGTAAACCTGTTAGCTCATTCATCCGTCTAGCAGCACGACCAGTCGGGGCAGCCAGAATAATAGGTAGGTCACTTTTTTGCAGGTCAATTTGATGCAAATTAGCATAAGCCTTAATAATTCCATTGATGACAGTCGTTTTTCCGGTTCCTGGACCGCCTGTTAAAAGGAAAACCTTGCTTTGGATGGCTTTTTGGATAGCGTTTTTTTGTGCTTTGTCATAGTTAATATTAAATTCTGCTTGAATATGTTTAATTTCAGTTTGAATGTCCTGGCTGCTGATCTCTTTTTCAAGTGGTCTATCCAGAATGCGGGTAAGATGCTTATGAATGCCTGATTCGGCATAAAAAAGCGTATTATCAAAGATTTTAGTACCAATATTTTGTACCTTATCTTCGGAGATTAATTGTGTCAGTTCCTGAGCAATTTGACTGGGATCCAGTTCGATTTGTCTCACCTCTTCAAGAATAAAAAGAGATTTTTCGAGTAATTCTTTGGCTTCAATATAGGTGTCACCTTTGTCAATAGAGGTTTCTAAAAGAGTATGAACAAGAGCAGCACGAAAACGCTGAGGAGCATCGCTGTTAATACCTACTTGTTCTGCTAATTTGTCAGCCATTTTGAATCCAATGCCTTGAATGTCCTCAACCAGTTGATAAGGATTTTCAGTAATAACAGTCAAACTTTCTTCTTTATAGCGTTCAAAAATTTGAACAGCTGTTTTGTTATTTAATCCATATTCTGCTAATTTTGCCAGAATCTGTTCAGCACCGTAGTTAAGACGAAGTTTACTAACTAAATTTTCTCTATTAGCCTTAGAAAGTCCACTAATGCTTTCTAACTTATCAGGATCTTCCAGAATATTATCAATAGGGTCATCACCATATAAGTGAATAATTTTTTCGGCTGTTTTTTTCCCGATTCCCTTGAAATGCTGACTGGAAAAATACTTAATCAGACCAGCAGAAGAGGGTTTAGCACGCTGGTATCTTTCCACTTTTAACTGCTGTCCATATTTAGGATGCTGGGTCAATTCACCCCAAAAAGTATAATTTTCTCCTTCAATAACATCAGCAATAGTACCTGTCACAATAATTTCAAAATCATCAAAATCGCTGTCAGTATCGTCAATTTCCAGAAGAATAATTTTAAAAAAATTGCTGGTATTTTCAAAAATAACACGGTCAATGGTGCCTGAAAAGTAATAGGTCATAATATTTCCTTATTAAAAATCGGAAGCGGAATAAGTTCAAAAGATTTCTGAACTGTACTCTGCTTCCGTTAGAGATAAAAACTTTTTATTTATTTGAAATGAAACGAATAGCGTTTAAAGGCCAAAAGCGGAATTTAACTTCACCAACAATTTTATTCTTAGCAAAAGTTCCAACATGGCGGCTGTCTTTAGAGACAATGCGATCATCACCTAAAAGCAGGTAACGTCCTTTTGGTACTTTAATCGTAAAGCTGGCGTTTCCTTGTTCGTCTGTTGTGAAAGCTGTTGATTGTGAAGCTAATTCTTGGAAATACTGATTGTAGGCATAAGTCTTTTGGAGTTTGTCCTTGGCAAATTTATCCTTGTATTGCTTGAGGTAAGTTTCATTGACTTTTTTCCCATTAATAGAAAGCATATCATTTTCATAAGTAATGGTATCACCGGGCATGCCAATCACACGCTTGACAATATTTTTATTGCCTTCAGCAGCAACAACAATGTCAAAATGTTTGATAGAAGTTGTCCTGACGACAATGAGATGCTCCCCATTGGCTAAGGTAGGATCCATTGAATGTCCATCTACTTGGACAGGAAACCAGATAAAGAGACGCGGGAGTAGCAATGCAAAAATGATGACCAAGAAAAGGCCCCATTCTTTTAAAAATCTTTTCATAATATCTTATATCTTCTTCCTATTCTTTTTTTAATAATTGATAAGCTTTTTTTGTGTTTTTAAAGTGTAGTTTGGCAGTTGTCTCTAGACCTAATTCACCATAAGTTTTTAAAATTTGGCTGGCAATTTTATCAGATTGCTGCCCAGCCCCACTAGGTAAGTTGAATCCAACTTTTTGGCTCAACTCATCTAGGTTATCTAAGAAAAGTTTACGAGCAATAATAGAGCTAACAGCTACTGCTAAATACTTTCCTTCTGCCCTTTCTTCAAGGGTCAGTGGGTTGGAGAAACGATTATTTTCGTTCTTAAGATATTTTTGGTAATTTTTGGGACTGGTGAAGGCATCAATAACGATTTTATCAGGTTGCCATCCTTCTTGGAGCAAAAGGAAAATAGCTTGATTATGCAAAGCGACTTTAACAGAAACAGCATTGTGTAATTTATTATCACCAACAACCTCATTATATTTTTGAGGGGACAATAAAAGTGCTTTATGTGGCAGCTTGGCTTCTAATAAGGGAGCGATCTGTTTAATTTTAACATCTGTTAAGTTTTTGGAGTCATCAACACCTAATTCTTTTAAAAAGGCATGGTCAGCTTGCTTCACAAAACTGGCAACAACAGCCAAACCACCAAAATAAGAACCATTACCAACTTCATCAGAACCAATCAAAGAACAATCTTGCTTGTTTTTTATATTGTCTTGATTGGACTTATGAACAACTGGCTTGTAACCAAGTTCTTGAACGACTGCTGAGGCATTTTTACCTTGGAAAACGACCTTTCTAGAAGCATAAATTAAAATCGTTGCTTGTTTAAACTTAGCTGCAAAGCGAATATAAGGATTGGCATTTTGAACTTGATATTCTTTCAATGTTTGAATCAAATGTTGAATGGTTTCTTCATCAAGTTGCAAAACAAAAGTATTCATAAGATACATTTTAGCATAAAATAGGTCATCTTTGGAGAAATCTGATGTTATATTTATGATTAAATTATCTTTTAAAAGTTTTTTATAAAATTTTTAAAAGATAATTCCTTATTTTATAGGCTTTTAACCATTAATCTCAAAATCTCTAATTTACGAAAAACTCATTTTACGCTATAATAAATTTGAGGTGGAACTATGACAAGCAAAAATCGTTACAAATTCACATTTGGTGAAAAAGCACTCACTTTAACAACAGATAAAGATAATCTATTTATGGAAGAAATTGAACGTGTTGCTAAAGAAAAATATGACGCTATCAAAGAGAAATTGCCTCAGGCAGACAATGAAACAATAGCTATCTTGATGGCCATTAATGCTTTATCAACTCAGTTGAGCCGAGAAATTGACTTTGATAAAAAGGAGGAAGAATTAGAAAAATTCAGGACAAAAGAATTATCTATTCTTAAAGATCGTGCTCAACGAAGCGGAGCTAAAAAATGATTTCGCTGCTAATTCTTCTGCTTTTAGCTTGGAATTTTTACATTGGCTATCATCGGGGTATTATTTTACAGACTTATTATGTTATAGCAAGTCTAATTTCCTTGGGAATCGCAATCGTTTACTATAAAAGGCTGGCAAATGTATTAACTCTTTGGATACCATATTCCAATGCTAGTGAGAATGCTTCTGTTGCTTTTTTTAAAACAGTAAATTTATTTGAATTGGACCAGGTATTCTATGCGGGTCTGGCTTTTTTTACTATTTACGTATTGGTTTATTTTGTTTTTCGCTTATTGGGGATTTTTGTTCATCTTGTGAAAACAGACCGTTTTAATAAGGAAACTCTCAATTATTTTAGTGGTGCAATGGCAGTATTAGTGACTATGCTGACTGTTAGTCTTTTTTTGAATGTTTTGGCAGCCATTCCTATGTCGAGTCTTCAAATTATTTTATCTGAAAGTTTAATGATTCGTTTACTGATTGACTTCCCCCTGTTTTCTTGGTTTATTAATTATTTTTGGGTAACAACAATAGTGAAGTGAGGTTTGTCCTCGCTTTTTTATCATTTTTAGAAGCTTAGCTTTCTTTGCCATTATGTTATAATAGTTCCATGAATACAAAGATTTTAAAAGCCTTAGAATTTGATAAGGTTAAAAAGCAATTTGCTCATTTTTTGCAGAGTGAGCAAGGGCAAATGGAATTAAACGATTTATTACCTATGACCAATCAGGAAAAAATTGAACGTTCTTTTGCCGAAATTGCAGATGTAGCACAGATTTTTCAGGAATATGCTTCCTTTGGCTTTGGGCACAGTCAGGATATTTCAGAAAGTTTACGTCGTTTAGAATTAGGAGCGGATCTCAATACTCAAGAGCTTTTGGCTGTCAAACGTATTTTGCAGATGTCAGCAGAGCTCAAGGACTTTTATGATAATTTAGAAAATGTTGATTTGCAAATTTTGGATTGCTTATTTGAAAAGATTGAAACGTTTCCTGATTTGCAAGGGAGTTTACAAGCCATCAATGATGGTGGCTTTATTGAAGATTTTGCTAGTCCTGAATTAACTAAAATTCGTCATCATATTCACCAAAATGAACAACAAATTCGTCAAATTCTTCAAGAAATGTTGAAGAAACAAGGTGATTTATTGGCTGAAAACCTTATTGCCAGTCGCAGTGGTCGCAGTGTTCTTCCAGTGAAAAATACTTATCGTCATCGTATTGCAGGCGTTGTTCATGATATTTCAGCTTCAGGAAATACGGTTTACATTGAACCTCGAGCTGTTGTTAATTTAAATGAAGAGATGACTCAGGCGCGTGCAGACGAACGCCATGAAATGACTCGCATTTTACATGATTTATCCGATAGGCTAAGATCACAAACAGATATTATTGGTAATAATGCTTGGTTGCTTGGACATATTGATTTTGTTCGTGGGAAATACCTTTATATGAGAGAAAATCAAGCCAGTCTTCCTAGTTTAACAACGGATCAAACTATCCGTCTTTTGAGTGTACGTCATCCTCTGCTAAGTAATCCAATTGCCAATGATTTACATTTTGAACATGATACAACAGCCATTTTAATTACAGGTCCTAATACGGGCGGTAAAACCATCATGTTAAAAACATTGGGAATAACACAACTGATGGCTCAGTCAGGTCTTCCTATTTTGGCTGATGAGGGAAGTAAGGTTGCTGTTTTTAAAGACATCTTTGCAGACATTGGTGATGAACAGTCCATTGAGCAAAGTTTATCCACTTTTTCAAGTCATATGACACATATTGTCGAAATTCTGCAAAAGGCCAATAAAGACAGCTTAGTCCTTTTTGATGAACTTGGTGCTGGTACGGATCCACAAGAAGGGGCAGCCTTGGCCATGAGTATTCTGGAACATTTACGCTTATCAGATATTAAAACAATGATTACCACCCATTATCCAGAGCTCAAGGCCTATGGTATCGAAACAGAATTTATTGAAAATGCGAGTATGGAATTTGATATGGTGACGCTCAGCCCCACCTATCATTTTATGCAAGGAGTACCGGGACGATCCAATGCTTTTGAGATTGCACGTCGTTTAGGTTTGTCTGAAATTATTGTTGCAGAAGCGGAAAATTTGACGAATACGGATTCAGATGTTAATAAAATTATCGAACGTTTGGAAAATCAAACCATTGAAAGTCGCAGACGTTTGGATAATATTCGTGAAGTGGAGCAGGAAAATCTCAAATTTAATCGAGCCGTCAAAAAACTTTATAATGAATTCTCACATGCACAAGACAAAGAGTTGCGTAAGGCCAAACTAAAGGCTCAAGAGATTGTTGACAAGGCTCTTGCAGAGAGTGATTTTATTCTCAAAAATCTTCAAGACAAAGCACAACTTAAGCCCCATGAAATTATTGAAGCTAAAGGCAAGCTCAAGAAGTTGGTTCCCGAGATAGAGCTTTCGAAAAATAAGGTTCTTAAAAAAGCTAAGAAGAAACGTGCTGCGAAAGTTGGAGATGATATTATTGTCAGCAGTTATGGGCAAAGAGGAACGCTTACTAAGCGCTTCAAAGATGGTCGTTGGGAAGCACAAGTAGGGCTGATCAAAATGACTTTACAAGAGTCAGAGTTTGATTTAGTGAAATCAGACAAAGCCCAAGCATCGCAGAAAAGACAAGCTCACCTTGTCAAAAGGACTTCTCAAAAGGCTCCTAGTGCTAGACTTGATTTACGTGGCAAGCGTTATGAAGAAGCGATGCAAGAATTAGATGAATTCATTGATCAGGCACTCTTGAACAATATGGCTCAGGTTGACATCATCCATGGTATCGGAACTGGTGTTATCCGTGATGGCGTAACTAAATATCTTCGCCGTAATAAGCAAGTTAAGGAGTTTGGCTATGCTCCTCAAAATGCAGGTGGTTCGGGCGCTACAATCGTGACTTTCAAATAGCGTAGCAAATATTAGGCAAATATAATCTTTTAGTGTAGAATAGGTTTATCAAAATGATGAAGGAGAAATAATATATGACAAAAGTAGTTACAGATGCAACTTTTGAAGCTGAAACGGCTAAGGGACTTGTACTTGTTGATTTTTGGGCAACATGGTGTGGTCCATGTCTTATGCAGGCGCCAATTTTGGAACAGCTTTCAGAAGAATTAGATGAAGATGAACTCAAAATTGTTAAGCTTGATGTGGATGAAAATCCTAATACAGCACAAAATTTTGGCATCATGTCGATTCCAACTTTGCTTTTTAAAAAGGATGGCGAAGTTGTCAAACAAGTTGCAGGTGTTCATACGAAAGATCAAATTAAGGCTATTGTAGCCGAACTTGCATAGTATAAGCAGGCTTCAATGCCTGTTTTTTTGATAAAAACTTGACTTAGAGTCCACTCCAAATGTTATAATGAAGCAAATTTCAAAAAGGAGAAAATAAATGAAAACAGCAGTGTTTGTAAAAGCTGGTCAAATGGCCATTGAAACTATTGAGAAGCCAAGTGTTATTGAAGTTGATGATGCGATCATCCGTGTCGTCCGTGCTTGTGTCTGTGGTTCTGATCTGTGGTCTTATCGTGGAGATGATGACAAAGCTACGCATTCAGCCAACTCAGGTCACGAAATTATCGGAATCGTTGATGAAGTTGGCTCTGCTATTAATACAGTGAAAAAAGGAGACTTTGTTATTGCACCATTCACGCATGGTTGCGGTCATTGTGCAGCTTGTCGTGCTGGTTTTGAAGGAGGTTGTCAAGGACACGATCGGTCAACAAACTTTTCAAGTGGTTATCAAGCCGAATATGTTCGTTATGCTCATGCTGATTGGTCTTTAGTAAAAATTCCGGGTCAACCTAGCGATTATTCAGAAGGCATGATTGCTTCGCTTTTAGCTTTGGCGGATGTTATGCCAACAGGCTATCATGCAGCGCGCGTGGCCAATGTTCAAAAGGGGGATACGGTTGCAGTTGTTGGCGATGGAGCGGTTGGACTCTGTGCTGTTATCGCAGCTAAAATGCGTGGAGCTAAACGTATCATTATCATGAGTCGCCACAAGGATCGTCAGGAATTGGCGTTGGAATTTGGCGCTACTGATATTGTAGAAGAGCGCGGCGAAGAAGGTGTAGCTAAAGTTCTTGAACTGACAAATGGCGATGGTGTTGATGCCGCTCTTGAATGTGTCGGAACTCAGCTGTCTACTGAAACAGCGTTAGCTATTGCCCGTCCAGGTGCAGCTATCGGTCGCGTGGGTGTTCCACATACCAAAGATATTAATCTTTCCGATTACTTCTTCCAAAACGCTATTATTGCAGGTGGACCAGCATCAGTAACGACTTATGACAAATCGGTTCTTCTCAAGGCTGTTCTTGATGGTGAGATTAATCCAGGAAAGGTCTTCACTCAATCTTACAGCTTAGATGATATTGATCAAGCCTATAAGGATATGCAGGAGCGCAAGACCATTAAGTCTATGGTTGTCGTTAGCAAATGATTTTGTCTCAATAACATTATCGTTATAACTTGTTTGGTGTTAAATATTTTTTATAAGTCTCTTAAAAAGCCACTGAAAAACAAAATCAGTGGCTTTTGTGCTTATAATAATTGATTGATTTCAGTTTATCTGTTTGTGAGGTTATAAATGGGCAAATTCTAAGTATTATGGTTTTTCAAGTAGGTCAACTATTATTTATTTTTGAGATATTCAGCTAACATTTTTTTCTGAGGTGTGGCAAAAGGATAATTGGCAAAATCTTCCATAGCGACCCAGCGAACTTCTTTATTACTTGGCAGCTCAGCCATTTCCACAAAACCTTCCTTAAGTTGAATAGTCCATTTTTGATGACTGAATGTATGTTTAACTGGTGTGAAAGCTAGGTCAGACCAAGTGGGCTTGAGTTTATAATCTTGCTCAAATGTAGCCTTTTGTGACAAGGTTTCTAGAACAACATCATGATTGTCAAATAAGTCCAGTTGCTGTCCAATAAAGTCTGTTTCCATAATGGGAAAGGACCAGAAGCCACTTAACAGTCGTCCCTGCGTATTTTTTTCCAGTAAAAATTCATCCTTGGCATTTCGTACGACAAAGGCTTGAATTTGTATGGGTTTAGGTTTTTTCTTAGGCTTCTTGATTGGATATTTGTCATAGGTTCCATGTAAATAGGCTGCATTGAAGGAACGAATAGGACTTTCTGCAGGTCTAGGATTTTTAGCCGATTCGATGTCTGTTCCTAAATCCATTAGAGCCTGATTGAAGTCTCCGGGATGTTCAGGATCAATCAAAATTTTCATGATGGCTTGAAAAATTTTACGATTTTTAGCCTCTCCAATATCATAATTCACTTCAAATAGGCGTGCTATAACGCGCATAACATTGCCATCAACGGCCGGTTGGGGCAAATCGAAGGCTATGCTAGCAATAGCTCCCGCTGTGTAGGGACCAATGCCCTTTAATTGAGCGATTGTTTCGTAGGTAGAAGGAAATTTGCCATCAAAATCAGTCATAACTTGCTGGGCAGCCTTTTGCATATGACGAACACGAGAATAATAGCCTAAACCTTCCCAAGCCTTCAGTAACTTCTCTTCAGGAGCGTCAGCTAATTTTTCAATGGTAGGAAAGCAGTCTAAAAATCGCTCATAGTAGGGGATGACAGTTTGTACTTGTGTTTGTTGAAGCATAATTTCAGATACCCATATGCAGTAGGGGTTTTTAGTGCGGCGCCAAGGTAAGTCACGTTTTTCTTGATTATACCAAGTTAATAAAGTCTTTCTAAAGGAAATAATTTTATCCTGATTCCACATTTCAATGCCGTAGTCACTTAGATTTAACATAAATCTATTGTATCAAATGCCCTTTTATTTTCCAAAAAAGTTGTATTTTTTAAAGTTTTATTCTTGACAAATGTAAGCGGTTACGATAAAATAAATTTAGAAAAAAGATAAGAAATCTACTAAAGGAGGAATTCTATGGTAAGATTAAATATTGCGCGGTATAAAAACGGAGACTAAAGGTCTCTAGTAATGTCAGTTTTGTTGATTACAAGGAGGTGGCGCTTATGTTAATGATTGATGTAGGTCGCTATAAAAATGGTGACAAAGAATAGACAGCAGGCAGTAACTTTATAACAATTGAGAATAAAATGGAGAAGCATTCAATTAAATATAAGCTAAATGAGGAATGTGGAGAACAAGAAACCAGAGACAAATGTATTTTATTATAGAAAGTATTGGATGGTCTTGTTCAACTCCCTCAAGAAAACTCGCGAGTAAGGAAATGCTTCAACGATATTAAGATAGAGTTATAGTCAAGGTCTAGGTAGATATATTTAGGTCAGAGAGCTCAAAGACCTGATGATTCTTAAGAATAAGAAGAATATTAAAGGAGGTCTACCAATTTTAAAAATAATTCGGAAAAGCTATAAAAATAGTGAATAACTCCTTATAAAATCAAAAAGTGCAAAGGAGAAGTCCAATGACACTTTAATTGTAAAACAAAATAATAAGAGACCCCCAACGATGAGCGTGTAGATTGTTGGGGGTCTTAATTGTATTGAAGGTATACAAATTTAGAAAAGCAAATAAGTTTGTTGACCGTTATAATCTTATAACTAATAGTGATGTAAACCAACTATTTGATTTTAAAGTAAAAAATGGCATAAATCGCTATTACGAGATATTCTAAGAGACTAAGGTCCGAAACAAATACAGCGAACAGCTTTGCTAGGGGTTGTTGTACTGATTCTTGCTAAAGTTGAAAAGCTAGCTGATGCGATAAGCATCACTATTATTGAAAGATAAAGTTTTTTCATTACATAGCATACTCTTGCGCCCAGCCTCTAAAACCCTTTCAAATCCGCCTATTACAGCGTCAGTCATGGCTCCGCCAAGCGTCGTGACCTCGCCAGCCTAAACCTAAAGATCCAATATCTGCACCAGCACATCTGTAAGAGAAAGCTTCACTAGTCGTATATGCGGCTCTGTACAATAAACTTAAACCTAGTCCAGAACCATTTACTTGTGCAAGATAATCTGCTCCCAATGTTTCAAATTCTTCAAATACTAGTGAATTCATAAAACTTTCTTTATATTAAAAAATAACATTTTAGCACTTAAACTTTTCTTAATCAACTTCAAACAAAAAAGTAATTTAATTGATAGGAAGAACATAAATTTCTGATCATTTTTATTAATTGAATAGTTAAAAACCTTATTGATTGAAAGTCAATATATGCATACAATGCTTTTCTTTTAGCTTTTTTATTCTAAGAATTTCTCAAGATTTGAGGATGGTTTTAGCTGTTATTAAAATAAAAGGTCATTGACAGGTTTATATAGTAGTGATAAAATAGGACAAATTTTAGAAAGGACTAATAAAAATGAATCAGAAATCTAAAAAATCGTTGACTCCACTTGTACTTGGTATTTTTTCTCTTCCCTTTGCTATTTTTCCAGCGATTGTTGGTTTAATTCTCGGTATCGCTGGACTTATATTTGCTATCAACAAAAATAAAGAAGAGGAATTTAATTATAGGATTGAAATTATTTTGAACAGTCTTGGTATTATTATCGCAGCTATTAATATGATTATTGGGTTTATTCAAGGTTTCAACAATGGAATGTGATAAATAAAAGAATTCTAAATTCTGAACATTAATTTGTAGATAGCCATTTTTTCTTGCATTATGGCCTATAATCCTGTATAATAATATTTTGTGAGTGTCCCTCACTTACCCCTTGCTAGGACTTGGGGTCATTAGACCAAAAGGAGGAAAATTCAATGGCTAAATACGAAATTCTTTATATCATTCGTCCAAACATTGAAGAAGAAGCGAAAAACGCTTTGGTAGCACGTTTTGATGCTGTTTTGACTGACAATGGTGCAACTATTGTTGAATCAAAAGATTGGGAAAAACGTCGTCTAGCATATGAAATCCAAGATTTCCGTGAAGGACTTTACCATGTCATTAATGTTGAAACTGAAGATGCCCATGCTCTTAACGAGTTTGACCGTCTATCAAAAATCAATAATGACATTCTTCGTCATATGATCGTTAAACTTGACGCTTAAGAAGGTTGTGGTAGTTTATGATTAATAATGTAGTACTAGTTGGTCGCATGACTCGTGATGCTGAGCTCCGTTACACCCCAAGTAATCAAGCTGTGGCAACTTTTACGCTTGCGGTTAACCGTAATTTTAAAAATCAAAATGGTGAACGTGAAGCTGATTTCATTAATATCGTGATTTGGCGTCAGCAAGCTGAAAATTTAGCTAACTGGGCTAAAAAAGGGACTCTTTTAGGCATTACTGGTCGAATCCAGACCCGCAATTATGAAAACCAACAAGGTCAGCGTGTTTACGTCACAGAAGTTGTTGCGGATAATTTCCAAATTTTGGAAAGTCGTGCTACACGTGAAGGTCAATCAAACAGTTATAATGCTGGTGGTAACAATAACTTTGGCGGAAATAATTTTTCTTCCCAAGGTTCTTCACAATCTCAAACGCCAAACTTTGCTAGAGATGAAAGTCCATTTGGTGATTCAAATCCTATGGATATTTCAGACGATGATCTTCCGTTTTAAGAAAAATATAAAGAAGGAGAAAAAACAACATGGCTCAACAACGTCGTGGCGGATTCAAACGCCGTAAAAAAGTTGATTATATCGCAGCTAACAAAATTGAATATGTTGATTACAAAGATACAGAATTACTTAGCCGTTTCGTTTCAGAACGTGGAAAAATTCTTCCTCGTCGTGTAACAGGAACTTCAGCTAAGAACCAACGTAAGGTAACAACAGCAATCAAGCGTGCTCGCATTATGGCTCTTATGCCATTCGTAAACGAAGATTAAAAAAATGGTCCAAGTGGACCGTTTTTTTCTTTGTTCCTAGAAACTAGAAAGCGCAAACAAGCCCCAGTGGAGCCAGAGTTCTTTTGATTTTCGGGAAGTCCGCTAAAATAGTTCACCGGACTATCTTACTTCTCTGCTCCAAGAAACAAGAGAGAGCAGACAGAGGACCGGTGGACCTTTTTTCTTTGTGCCTAGAAATTGGAAAACACAAACGAGCTCTGGTGGAGCGCTTTTTCTTTACACCTAGAAACGAGAAAGTGCAATCAGGCTTAAACACCTGTTTGTGCTTTGTGTCAAGAGATTTGGAAGCGCCAATTGATTTGGTGCCAGCCGGACCTCCCGAAAATAGGAGAGAGCAGCTCCTAGTGGGGTGAATTCGAAGAATATAAAATGGACCTCTCGGTTTGAAAGGCCCATTTTGTATTAGATTTATTTTCCGTTAGTATTCCTAGGTGCTTGAGTGGCAGCAAGGGCACTTTGGATATTGTAGCGCTTTTTCAGATAGTATCGGAGACCTAAACTGATAGCACCGATAATCATAGTAGCTAGTCCAGGGAGCACAGGGTTGAGGAATTTAGGGATTAAGGCTGTCAATCCGACCGCTAAAATCCAGAGTAGGGTAAAACCGGCCATATAGGCTAGAGACTTCCAAAGGCTAGGCCGTTCATCCTTGGGGTTGCCAGAATAGCGATAGACAAAGTGATAGAGGCCGTAGAAAGCAGCAGCACCGCTAAGAGCAATAACAAGGATTGAGCTAATCCCATAGACCTGTGCTGAGGTCTTACCGCTGGTTAGGTTGACGAAACCGTAAAAGAGCGAGAAGCCGCCAAAAAAGAGGAGACTGCTATCCATCCACATAAGCCAAGGATTTTTATTGGTAGCTGAATCTATAGCTTGACCGTTCTCAACAGTTTTAGTACTGAAGGATTTGGCCCAAGCGGTTGGGGCTCCTAAAAGGTAGCGGGCCGTATTTCCCTGCTTTTGATTTTCAATGATAGTCGGGAGAACCTCGTTAAAAATGGCTTCGATTTCTTCATCACTTTTGCCGTCTTTCTTAAATTGGTGGGTGGCAATAGTAACAAATTCTTGGTTTTTCTTGGTTAATTCTTGTAAATCCATGGTAGGATGACTCCAATCTAAGTAACTTTTTAGAACCAGCGTTTGCGGATGAAAAAGATAACGGCTGTGGCACTCAAGGCCGTGGAAATTGCAGCGATTACCCAAAAGGCGTGGGGCAGACCGTTGAGGGGAAGCCAGTTATTTTTGAAGTTCATCCCATAGGCTGAGAAGATAACGGTTGGAATATCCAAGGCCATGGTCATTAGGGCCAGGGTCTTCATAATGGAATTCTGATTGTTGGAAATAATGGAAGCAGACGTCTCTGTCATGATATTGAGGACATTTTCATAAATGCTAGCCATTTCGATGGCCTGTTGGGTTTCAATTAAGCTATCTTCCAAGAGATCTTCATCATCAACATATTTTTTTAAGCTGGAAGTATGACCTGATAATTTCTTGACGATACGCTCGTTAATCTTCAGAGACGCTTTCAGGTAAATAATGGATTTTTCTAGCTCCATCATATCAATTAGTTGTTCGTTGCGAGTGGCATCCTCCAGTTGAGCTTCGATACGGTCGCTCTGACGGTCAATGGAACGCAAGGCGGTCAGAAAGAGCTCGGCATTGCGGTAGAGGAGCTGAAAGACGAAACGCGTCTTCATAAAGGTGTAGAAGCCTCTAATTCGATGATTAAGAAATTTATCAAATAAATCCAAGGGCTCCAAACAGGTGGTAATCACCACATCCTCGGTCACCACGATACCCAGAGGAATAGTAACATAATAACTCTTGCCATTACGGTCCTCTTGGGTAGGGACATCAACAATAATCAGAGTATAGTTATCTTCAACACTAATCCGAGAACTTTCTTCCGCATCCAGCGGTGCTCGCAAGTCAGTAATATCAATCTTGAATTTTTCAGCAAGGCGAACAGATTCTTCCTGGGAAGGGTTCACGAGATTAATCCAAGCCCCTGGCTCGAATGTTTCAATTTCATTAAGTTGATTATTTACAGAAAGAAACATCTGTTTCATGAGAACCCCTCCTTGTGAATAATTTGCCTTTTAAGCATACCTTACCATTATACTATAAAAGTCTGCGTTTGTGGGAGTGATTTTCTTAAAAATTTTTAGTCCCGAATTGTCAAGTTAAGTGCAACAGTTGTTATCTGATACCAAGTTGAAGAGGGACTAGGCTGTTTGATAGTTGAGTAGTCTTCTTGGTCTTTGGTTGATAGCTAAGGTCGCCTTAGCTAAATCCTCAGCTGTGAGAGTCTTGAGCGACTTACCTTTAGGAACGAACTCTCTAAGTAAGCCGTTGAAGTTCTCATTTGTCCCACGTTCGTATGAGGAGTAAGCATGGGCATAGTAAACCTGAACACCTTCTAATTCATTCAAGGAAGCGAACTCAGAACCATTATCAGCTGTAATGGATTTGATGGGATACTGCTGAATAAGCTCAGCTACCGCCTCGTTAACGTCCTCAGCTTTTTTACCAGCCAGGTAAGCTGTAATAGCGTAGCGGGTTTTCCGCTCAACCAAAGTCA
>OLOB01000572.1_pt1 | contig 28815 bp, 26 predicted proteins | sample 1671911 | NCBI WGS metagenome assembly OLOB01 (sample SAMEA3136625, study PRJEB25190) | human gut metagenome | biome: human gut; feature: human-associated habitat; material: faeces | place: Austria | collected 2013
ATGACCTTGGCCGTGCCCAGGATGTCGCCGTTGTTGTTGCCGTACCAGGTGTGCAACAGTTGGCCGTCCTCGCCCACGAGCGCGGCCTTCATGGTGGTAGAACCAGCGTCGATACCGATGAACACGCGGCCCTGGTAATTGTCGAGGTCGCCCTTGGGCACAACCTCCTTGTCGTGGCGGCTCTTGAACTCGTCGTACTCCGCAGGCGTGGCAAAAAGCGGCTCCAGGCGCGCGACCTCGGAACCCTGCGTGTCACCCAAGGCATCGATTGCATCGATAAGCTGCGGGAACGTTGAGAGCTTGTTGGACTCATGAGCCATCGCGGCACCCGAGGCCACAAACAGGTGGGCGTTATTGGGAACGATGCGATGCTCCTCGTCCAGTTCAAGCGTCACGTAGAAGCGATGACGGAGCTCGGAGAGATATTGCAGCGGGCCACCCAGGAAAGCGACGTTGCCGCGGATGGGACGGCCGCATGCAAGGCCGGAGATAGTCTGGGTCACCACGGCCTGGAAGATGGAGGCAGCAACGTCTGCGGGAGCCGCGCCCTCGTTGAGCAGGGGCTGCACATCGGTCTTGGCAAAGACGCCACAGCGGCTGGCGATGGGATAGATGGTAGTGGCCTGCTTGGCGAGCTCGTTTAGGCCCGCGGCATCCGTGTGCAAAAGCGTGGCCATCTGATCGATAAAGGCGCCCGTGCCGCCGGCGCAGGTGCCGTTCATGCGCTGCTCGATGCCGTTATCGAAGTAGATGATCTTGGCATCCTCGCCGCCCAGCTCGATGGCAACGTCTGTAGCGGGAATGAGCGTCTCGACGGCACGCTTGCTGGCGATGACTTCCTGCACGAACTCGAGGCCCAGCCACTGGGAAAGCAGCAGGCCGCCCGAGCCGGTGATGGCACAGGTCATCTGGGCCTCGGGCAGCAGGCCCGCAGCGCCCACGAACAGGTCGCGCGCGCAGGCACGCACATCGGTATGGTGGCGCTGATACTTGGCGTAGACAATCTGGTTCTCGTCGTTCAGCACGGCAAGCTTGACGGTGGTAGAGCCCACGTCGATGCCCAGATGCAGCTGGCCAGTCGCGGCCTCGGCATTGTAGATGGCACCCTCGGGGACCACGCCGGGACGGATCTCGCTCGTCTCCTCGTTCACTTCGTTCATCGATTACTCCCTCTCGTTGCGCTCGTCGGTGTCGTCGAGCTGAAGATTCAACAGTTTCATGCCATATGCCGGCACGTTGATATCAATAGGCTGACCATACAGGTCGCCGGGACGCACAAAAGCGATCACCGTCATGATGCGCGCCATGGTTTTGGGCGATTCGGGCAGTCCGTTTTCGAACCAGCGCTGAACCACGCCCACCTCGGCGGTAACCACATAGCTCAGGTAATAATCGAAAAACGACCCCAAGACCGCAGGGAAAATACCCGTCTGCATGCGGCCTGAAATCTCGTCGCGCGCAAGGTCGATTAAGCGCTTGATAAAGGCAGGGTCGCCGCCAGGGCCCAGTAACGACCCAATGAGCTCACGATTCTTTGCTAGGTACTCGAGCAGCTCAACCGCGCCGGGCGCTGGCTCCAGCTCGTCGATGCTGTGATAGAGCTCGGGCAGCGTGGCTGCGCCGATATTGCGGACGAGCGTACGAATCTCGCCCATAATGGCATCTTCGACCTGTTGGATAAAATCGGGAATGTCTTTGTAGTGGCTGTAGAACGTACGACGCGTAAGGCCCGCGCAATCGGTAAGCGACGCCACCGTGATGCGCGACAGATCCTCGCCCGCCCCAAGCTGTTGCACAAGTGCGTCCCGAAGCGACGTCTGCGAACGCAGAGATCGGGGGTCGCACTTAAAATCTGTTTGCGGCATAGGCCTCCTCGGGTGCTATTTCACACTCCGAGTATTATTTCACACTGTGTGTATTTTATTCCACGCGCCACAAAGTCGACAGGTTTGGCGCGTCGTTGCCCAGTGCGCCCGACGATTCCCTGCTTTTCCGCCGCGCCAAGCGGCAGGCCAGCGCGTCGCCCGGCACACCCGCTGTCTCCCTACTGCTAGGAAATCACGGTACGGTTGCGCTCGCTACGAAGCGTGGCAACCATATGGCGCGGCACGGCATGAGCCGCGCAGTTACCAATGACGTTGCCCGCCGCGCGCTTGGCAGCATCCGTACCGTTGCTCGTAGCATAGGCGTGCTCAAAGCGATCGAGCATGACGATGTCGTTGCCGCCGTCTCCATAGACTGCCACCTCGTCTTCAGAGAAGCCCAGATAGTTAGCAAGCCAAGCCACGCTCTCGCCCTTATTGCAGGCGCGGTCGGTTATCTCGAACATCGCCGGATTAAACGGGGCGTTGACCACGGCGTCGGCGTGCTCGGCCAAAAACGCGTGAAGCTCGCGCTCCATGCCGGGATCGGGCACGCGGCAGTTCACCTTGCAGACGTCGTGCTGCAAGATCTCGGCGAGTGGCACCTCGTAGCGGTGGTGCGCCAAAAAGGAAGCTTTTGCGCGCATGCCGCGCATGAGAATGCGGCGCCAGGGGCTGTCGGTCACAAAACCCGCTTCGCGCACCTCGCGCGTGTTGCTCGAAAGAATCGAATCGCTCGTCACGCAGTCAAAGCAGATGCCGGGAAAAGCTGGAATAAGCTCTTCCAAAAACGCCGGGTCCACGATGTAGGACTTAAGGACCTCGCCGTCGCGCCCGCGAATGATAGAACCGTTGGCGCAAATCGCCTCAATGGTTCCGGGCTCGAAACCACCGTCGGTGTACCATACGCTCGTGCGGCCCGTAGCTGCGGCAACGTGCGCGCCCGCATCGGTGACCTCGCGAATCGCTGCGAGGATTTTATCGTCGGTAGTATGAAAGAGATTGAGCAGCGTACCATCCAGGTCGCAAGCGAACAGTTTGATCATACCGGGCTCCATTCCGCGCGTTTTTCCCAGCATAGCGGAAAAGAAGCTGCGGGAAAGCAGCGCAGCAGGTCAAGCGCCAAGTGCCCGGGGCGAATGGGCGAGCGGCGGTGTGCGTCGAAAGGCCGTGTGCCCCGTCGTGGGCGGTGCGCAAATGGCAAGCATGGCTTTTCCGGGTCCTATTTCACCGCCCACGTTGCCCTTTATGCCCCATCACGCAACGAACTTCCTGATTTCAGTAGCAGTATTGCAACTACGCGAGTAGCCGGCTCCTTTAAGCTCGCGCCAACTGGGGTTTTGTTAAAGAAAGCCGGCGTCTACTCGGCAAAACGCAATACTGCTACTGAAATCGGGAAGTTCCTATTAAGCAGACAACTCTATGGCAGATATTTCCGCCCTCGATCCTCACTGCGCTTGGAAAGCAAGGCCATCAGCCCGGCAAAAAGCTCTATGGTCGTCGCCATGAACACAAGCAAAACCGTCGTCCCGGACATGTCAATCGCGATGCCACACGCCGCCTGCCCTACAGGAGAAGCGCAGGTGGCCACAGCATAAAACAACGCCAGCACACGCCCGACCATGCCACTCTCGCATTGAAGCTGAATATCGCTCACCAACACCACCGTAATCGCGCTTCCCCAAAAAAGAATCCATGCCACCCCTACAGTCAAGCAAGCAAACTGAACCGCAGCGTCGAAGCCAAATAACGACCCCATCGCTGAAATCAGAGGGCCAAAACCAAGCAGTGCGATAAAAGCGGGGAATCGCTTCATTGTACAGAATCCGGGCGCAAGGCCTACAAACGCACTGCCCGCTAACGCCCCTACAGCCCCTATTGCTTCAGCCAATCCCACAGCAGCCGCATTCCATGCAAGCTGTTCGGTAACCACATAGGGAAGTACCACATTGACTCCAGCAAGAACGGCATTGACAAGGCATGCAAAAACGATAGAAAGGAGCAGCAGCTTTTCACTTCGCAAGAAGAGAACGGCCGCGCGCACATCTTGAAAAAGGCTCCTCCTTTCCGCTATTGCAAAATCACCTGTGCCCACACCTGACGGAGCCGCAGGAGATCTTTTTAGGGAAAGACATGCGTATGCAAGCATCACCGCCGCAACGAGGCAAACCATTCCAAAACACACAAGCAGTGCAATGCCCATCCATCCCATTAAAACGCCTGCCAACACAGGCCCGATGATATTGCTCGCCGTGCTCACCTGGTTCACAAGCGAGACTCCCTGCTTGACATGTGCCGTATCCAACATACGAGGAATCTGAGCTTGAAACATCGGGATATACAGCGCATGCACGGCGTAGAGCGTAACGAGAAAAAGAATCGTCATCACCAGCAGGTGGGCCCGAAACAAGAAAAGGTAGCAAGCGCTACACAAGACGAGGACCGAACCGGCAATCACAAGGATGCGCCGCATGTCTACCCGATCAGCAACAACTCCAGCGGCCGGCATAAGCAAAACAGATGGCACAAAAGCCACTGCCGTCGCCACGCCATAAAGACTCGGAGAGCCGCTAACATTCAGCAGATAAAGCGGCAGAGCAAAGCGCAACGTGCTCTCGGAAACAAGCGCCAATGCCTGCACCGTCAGCAATACTCCAAAATGCAGGTACTCTTTGATCTTCCAGCGGTACACCTGGCTCGCCTCGTTTCAAGTATACATACCGTTGGTATGTAATATATCAAAGTAAGATACCGTCGGTATGTATACTTGAAAGAGATTTTCTTCCGTGCTCTTGCAAAAAGCAAAAATGAAAGTGGAAAGGCGCTGGCCAACGCCTATTTTCGATGCAAAATATCAGCTACAGCCTCAATGGTTGCGCGCATGTTATTTCGGCCCAAGTCAATACCGAGCGCAGATGCCATATCAACCAGCACATCGCTGCGGGCAAGCATATCGTCACGCGTCGCCTCTTGGTCGAACAACGGGATCAACCAGAGATTGGCAAGAAGACTCAGCGCCTCCGCCGCCTCGCGCGGATGAGGGCAGACGATCGAGCCGTCGGCTATGCCCTCCTCGATAAGCGGTTGCAAAAACGAATGTGCCGAAACACTCAAGGAATCTCGATACTCGGTAGCTAGGATGCGCGCATTAGCGATGGGGTCGTTGAGGAGCCCCATGCGCTGCCAAAGCTCAACCTGCGGCACAACCGATTCGGGAGAAACGATGTCTCGGAGCTTTTGCGCCCCGTTGTAGCCACGGTCTTCACAAACGGCACGGCGAGCCTGGGCAATCGGAGCCATCGCTCGCTCAAAAGCGGCGTCGAGAATGGCCTCCTTGCTATCAAAATGATGATAAATGGCGCCCTTGGTAAGCCCATCGAGCCCGGCCACGATATCAGAGATACTCGTATTGTCGTAGCCTTTGGAGCAAAACAAGCCAAACGCCACATCAAGAATCTTTTCGACCGTCTGGTCGGGATACTTATTACGCGCCATGACCCCTCCAAAACAGGCAGCAAATCGTGCTTATTGTCGCACGAGCAGCCGGTGAGTCAATGTGGGGCGTGGCCACGGTGCGTCACGCGGCTTGCCGAACCGCTCTTTTACTAACGAACTTCCTGATTTCAGTAGCAGTATTGCAGGTGTGCGAGTAGCCGCCTTTTTAAGCCCAGGCCAACTGGGCTTTTGTTAAAGAAAACCGGTGTATACTCAGCAAAACGTAATACTGGTACTGAAATCAGGAAGTTCGTTGTCGAAGCGAGGATTGTGCCGCCCATCAGAGGCAGCACGCATCATGGAAACGGTGCGTTTTTGGCCTCGCAGACTGCGCCGGCGCGCACCCATCAAACGCGACGAACGCGCAGACGCTGATCCCTATCGCGACATCCTTTTGGTAACGAGCTTCTCAATCCCTTTGAGAACGACGTCGGCGACGAGCGCCACCGCCGCGCACAGGACGGTCCCGTCCACGATCTTGTAGACGTTCATGGTGCGCAGACCGCTGAAGAGAATCGTTCCCAGGCCGCCCGCGTTGATGGTCGCCGCGATAGTGGCGATGCCGATGGTGCTGATCGCGGCAAGGCGAATGCCCGCCATGATCACCGGGAAGGCCAGGGGCAGTTCCACGCGCAGCAGCACCTGCATCGGACTCATGCCCATACCGGTCGCCGCCTCGACCACGCCCGGGTCCACGCCGTTCAGCCCCTCGACGATATTTCGCACGAGCAGGAACTGGTTGTACGCCACCATGACAATCGTGGCAGACGTAAGCCCCAGGCCGGTGAACGGGATGAGCAGCGAGAACAGGGCCAGGCTCGGGACGGAATAGAGCGCGCCGAGGACCTGCAGGACCGCGCCCTCGACGCGGCGCGAGCGCCTGATCGCGAGCGTGATGAGCGCCGCCACCGCGAGGGACCACGCAAGCACAACCCCCACGATGACGAGGTGCTCGCCGAGCGCCGCCATGAACTTGTTCTGATGGCTCGCCCAGTATGCAACAAAATCACCCATCAGGCACCGTCCCTGCCGGCAACAGAGCAAAATGCCCCGCCGCCCGCACCAGAGCTCAACAGCGCCCGCACGAACTCCGTAGCAGGCTGTTCGCGGATGCGGTCGGGAGTGTCATATTGCTGGACGCGACCCCGGTCGATGATGAGCACCTTGGTGCCGAGTTTGAACGCCTCGGCGACGTCGTGGGTCACGAAGACGAAGGTCTTGCCCGAACCGCGGTGGATGCGCAGCAGCTCGTCTTGAAGCTCGTTGCGCGTAATGGCATCGATGGCGCCGAACGGCTCGTCGAGCAGCATGAGCTTAGGTTCGGCGGCGAGGGCGCGCGCCAGGCCCACGCGTTGCTGCTGGCCGCCCGAGAGCTGAGAGGGCCAGCGGTCGCGGAACTCCCCCGGGTCGAGCCCCACAAGGTCCAGCAGCTCGTCCACGCGCGCGGCGGTGCGGGCGCGGTCCCACTTGAGGATGCGCGGCACGGTGGCGATGTTCTCCCCCACGCGCATGTGCGGGAACAAGCCAATCTGCTGGATGACGTAGCCGATGCCGCGGCGGAGCTCCACCGGGTCGGCCGCGGCAACATCTCTGCCCTCCACGAGCACTTGGCCGGAATCGGCGTCGTGCAGGCGGTTGATGAGCTTGATCAGCGTGGTCTTGCCGCCGCCCGAGGTGCCGAGCACGCACACGAGCTCGCCCTCGTCGATCGTGAGGCTCACGTCGTCGAGCGCCGGGTGCGACATACCCGCGAAGCATTTGGTCACGTTCTTGAATTCGACCGCTGCGGTCATCTCGGCACTCCTTAAGGGAATCGACCGAGCCCCGTTGGAGCCCGGCGCTCGCATCTTTCACTTCTACAGGCTGTCGAAATACTCGGCAGCAACGTCCTCGTAATCCTGCTTGTCGATATCGACCTTGGCGTTGAGCTCGGTCAGGCCTTTCGTGGTGAGCTGCTTGCTCACAGCATTGAGAACGTCCTCGATATCGGGATTGGCGTCGAGGACTTCGCCGCGCACCACGGGCGCCACGTTGTAGGGCGGCCACACGTGCTTGTCGTCCTCGAGCAGGGTAAATGCGTCGTCCACGAGCTGGCCCTCGGTGGTGTAGACGGGCGCGACATCGGCCTCGTCGTTCCTGAGGACCTCGTACTTGAGGCCGTTATTGAAGCTCGTGTGCTCTTTCCAGTCAAAAACCCCGTAGGCTGCCTCAAGAGCCGGCAGACCATCCGAGCGCTCGTCGAACTCGCCTTGCGAGGCAAAACGCAGCTCGCTTGCATGGGCCTGCAGGTCGCTGATGGTCTTGATGCCGTACTGCTCGGCAGCCTTGGTGGTGATGACCAAGGCCTGGCTGTCGGCCGCCTCGGCCATATCGAGCCACACCAGGTCCCACTTCTTCTTGTACTGCTTCTTGACCGTTTCATAAACAGCCTGGGGGTCGGTTTCCATCTCCGCCTTGAGAACGGTGAGCAGCGCCGTACCCGTGTACTCGGGATACAGGTCAATCTCGCCCTTCTCGAGTGCCGTGGCGATCACCGAGCCCGCAATGTCAAACGAGCGCTTGACGGTAAAGCCGGCGTCCTCGAGCGCCAGGGCATAGATCTCGGAGATGATCTCGCCCTCGGTGAAATCCTTGGAGCCCACGGTGATGGTGCCGGCAGAGCCCTTGGAGCCGCAAGCGGTGAGCACAGCAGGAGCGGTTGTAGCAAGAGCCGCCGCCGCAACGGCGCGGACAAACTGGCGACGCGTAAGGCCGCCAGACATCGGCGACGCAGAATCGATAGGTTGAGACACGTGCATCTCCTTTTCTAGATAATCTATATCAAGACGATTTGACATGACACGTTGGTGCCCCGTCAATGCTTGGCAAATTCGTACGGACGCATCCGCCGGTCGATCGCCGAGAGAAGCATACCCACTAAAAGGGAAAGAGCCGCAACTGATGCGCCGCCGATAACAAGCAGATCGGTACGCATGAGGCCAAGGCCCGTGAAAATGATCTGGCCCAGGCCGCCCGCGCCAATATAGGCGGCAAGCGTCGCGGAGGCCACAACTTCAGACGCCGCAGTGCGGACGCCCGCGAAGGCCACGGGAAACGCCAACGGCACCTTGATTTTGAAGAAAACCAAACGTTCGTCCATTCCCATGCCACGCGCCGCCTCGATGACGCGCGGGTCGATGTTCACGATGCCCGTGTAGGTGTTGCGCACCATGGGCACCGAACGAAAGCCGAGAGCCGTATTGATGAGGATGGGCGGGATGGCAAGCACGGTGAGCGCCACGACCGCAGGCAGCACCCCCGTGCCTAAAATCGGCACGCAAACGACGAGCACAGCAAGGCTCGGAATGATGCGCAGGATACCGGAGACCCCAACCGAGATCTTCTCGAGCAACGGGGACCGGCTGCAGGCGATACCGAGCGGCACGGCAATGAGAATGGCAGCCGCAAGCGAAAGGATGCTGACATTCAGGTGCTCGAGCACCATCTGAATGTAGTCCGCACCATGCGTCGAAAAATACGCGATAACGTCCTGCAATGCCTTTTACCTCCCCTTTCGCGCTCGGTATACCCGTCCATGCATTGACGGGATCTCGCATCATTCGGCAATGTTATGCGCTGCTCACGCGTCAACGTCAACAGCAAACTGCGCACACCGATGCAATCCATTATCTGACAAATGAGCCTGGCGGGCGGCCACACTTCTGTGAGGGGCAAGCGATGCGCAAGGTTCCGCAGTGCTGTAGGCCGACCAAAAAGAAGAGGACACCGCGCCGAGCATGCGGCGCCCGACGATTGAGGGCCGAGATGCACCGGCACTGTCAACGCCCACAAGGGGCTGTAGTGCCACAGGTTGCCCCGAAAAACAAGGGCATGCGCCTCGGGGCGATGCCCGCGGGCTTGAGGAGCAAGATGCGCTGGCCCCGTCGACGCCCGCAAGGGGCTGTAGCACCGCAGGTTGCCCCGAAAGACAAGGGTGCACGCCTTGCGTGCGGCGCCCGCAGGCATGAGGGGCAAGATGCGGTGCTACAGCCCCTTGCGGCGGAAGAGGGCGTAGGCGTGGGCTTTAAGCCTCGTCGCCCTGATAACGCCTTCGTACTTCATCATGCGCAAATGCGGAAACGCATTGAAGAAGCGCAGGTCGCGTTTGGAAATGGCAATCGCGCGCACCGAGGTCCTGGACAGGTGCGGGCGAGGCGCAGCATCTGCAAGGCGCTGTGCAGCCAGGTGCAAGCCGCGGGCACCGTCGGCGATAAACGCCGGCATCTCAACCTTCTCGCGCAAAGAATCCATCACCGCGTCGGAAATCTCGAGCAGCCAACCATTGATGGCGCGGCCACGCACATGCGCCGTCTGCGCAGAATCGAGGGCTGTCTCCGGAATACGCTCGACCAGTGAATCGGAAGCGTCTTTGAGCGAATCGTTGATACGATCGGCAAGCTCGCCGCGCAGCTCCTCCAGCGAGTCGGAAAGACGTCGGAAGCTCGCCATCGATGCCGCCGCGTCAACCACAAGCAGCGTCAGCGCAGCCAAGGCAAGCGCCCTCACCGCCCACACCGGCATCGATGCAAGCATCCCCAAGAGCGCCGGCTCGGCAACGCGACAAATAAGCACGCACCCTGCACCAAACATCAAAAAGCCGTACAGGCATATGCGTCCCTGAAAATTGAGCGGCATGTCCGAATAATCCCAAAAACGCGCATGGGTCGTGACCTCGAGAATCACGCCCACAAGGCACTCAATACAACAACACAACACGCCCGCTGCCAAAAACTGCACCGGCACGTTTTCGATGCCGCGCAGCGCAAACCAACAGACAAGCGCACCCACGCCGTAAATGGGACAGCACGGTCCAAGCAAAAAGCCGCTATTGGAAAACGAGCCATGGTTGAGCATGGCGCAAACCGTCGACTCCCACAGCCATCCCGCAAAGCCATACACCATAAAGGAAAGCACGAGCGCAGAAAGCGGAGCGCCCGGAATGGAAATCGCAACTTGAATAGCCAGAACAGCGGAAGTGATTGCCGCCATCGTATGCCTCAACGCACCGTTCATGCGCGCTCCCCTCTTCCCCTCATCCGGCACTTGCCGCCAACACGCCCGTCAATCGTCTCGCCCAGCGCGCACGCCTTATCCGCCAAGCACACGATCCACGCCTCGCGGCATGCAGGCGGAATCGGCACAAGGGGAAACATATGGCGAGCGATGATATTGCGCTCGATGGGGGTCAAGTCAAAATCTTCTTCGGCGCGCTCAAGAGCAAAAAAGGGATGCTTGAACCCATGAAGGCGATGACTCGGATCGGAATCATGCCAGTCGTAGAGAAAGTAATCGTGCAAAAGCGCGCCGCGCACCAAGGCGTGCACGTCGACAGCTATACCCACACGAGAAAGCACACGAGCCATGCAAATGCTCGTCTTTGCCACTGCAAGCACATGGTCATACACCGAGACGTCACCGTGCTGAATAAACGAGCGCGTCGCGCCCAGTCTTCCTCGCGCCTCCAAACGTTGAGCAAGGTCACGCACGTACGCCGCAGCATCCTCGACAGCAATCTTGCCGCGTCTTGTTGCGTAACCTTTTTTCACACGCATTCCCCTCTATCTCACATGAGGCAGCCGCCACAGACTCGCTATGCCACATTGAGCCAAAACCGAGAAGATCTCCCCGCTCCCAGCAGGATGATTGTTTGCGCGCTACTCTACCCAAGAGGCCTTGAGGATATTCACCACGTCATCATGAGAGAGTTGTGCAGGATCATGCGCAAACAGGGCATCGTTGGTGTCAAGAGCGTTGCTTGCCATGGCATCAAACTCGTCGGGCGTGATGCCCCAGTCACTCATCTTGAGGTCGCCCATGTTGCACTCGTCAATCAAGCGCTCCAGCTCGACGATAAAATCCTCGGGCTTGCTGGCAAGCCAATTGCCCATCAGACGCGCCATGTCGACATAGCGGTCATCGCACACGTGGGCGTCGATCATATGCTGATGATAGGCCACGCTGATCATGATGAGGCCCGCCCCATGCGGCAGGTCGTGATGGTGCGCGCTCATGGCGTGCTCCGTTCCGTGGCAGCCCGCGCAACCCGAGCAAACCATAGCGTAGCCGCCCAGGGTATTGGCAAAGGCAAGCTGCGTGCGCGCATGGAGGTCAAACCCGTCATGCACGCAGGCGGGAAGCGCCATGGCAGCGCTTCGGATGCCCTCACGGCAAATGATATCGCCCATGGGAGTGTGCGCATTGTTGATATAGCACTCCACGCAGTGGAACAGGGCATCGAACCCCTGGAAAGCCGTGAGGTGCGAAGGGACCGTGAGCATGAGCTCGGGATCGACCACCGAAAGACTTGGAAACAGACGAGGATTGCCCAAACGAAGCTTCTCGTCGGTCTCCTCGCAAGAAAGCACGGCGCCCGCATCGACCTCGGATCCGGTGCCCGCCGTCGTGGTCACGCACACCAACGGAAGCGGATCGTTTGGAATGGGGAGACCCTTTGCGGTACCGCCCATAGCATAGTCCCAAATGTCACCAGCAACCTCGTTACCCTCGACATCACGCCCGGGGTTGGCCGCCACCACGCAGATGCCCTTGCAGCCGTCCATAACGGAGCCGCCGCCCAGCGCGAGCACGAAATCGCAGTGTTCCACACGCGCCATCCAGCCTCCCGCGTTCACGGTATCGCGCAAGGGGTTGGGCTCGATGCGGTCAAAGAGGACGTGCTCTACGCCGGCGCGGTCGAGCTGAGCCTCCACGCGCGCAAGATAGCCATTTGCCTTAACGGACTTGCCGCCCGTGGTAACCAAAAGGGCGCGCTTGCCCGGCAGCTCCTGGTCTCCAAGCTCATTGAGCTTGCCTGGTCCAAATAGCAAGCGAGTCGGGGCAAAAAACGTGAATGACTCCATGATGTCCTCCTTATCGCCGGCATTCACCCGCATTGTCGTGCTTGGGTCACACAAGAGTTGCCCGCACCCGCGCAAATTGCACAAATGTGCACAAATTCGTAACATCTTTTGTTCATTGAAGCCACAGGCGCTAGCCAAAAAGAACTCTTTGGTCACCCCGGCGTCAATCAAAACGACATGGCTTGGGTGGCACCGCAGCCTAAACGTTAACCTGCTTGATATGGTTGCCATGCACCAGATAAGCGCGGCGCGCGAGCTTCATCATGGGCAGGTCGATCATGTTATCGCTATAGAACTCGTCGGGCACAGCATCTGGCCCAAACATCTCGCGGAACACCTTGACCTTGTTAGTTCCAAAATTGAGGTGCTCGAGCTCCAACGTATCGCGATTGACCGTCGAACAGACCATGGTCTTGATACCCAGACGTCGCTGAATCTCGTTCATGGTGTAGTCGAACGACCCAGTCATGATCACATCGTCAGGCTGCGGATGATACCAGTGCTTGATCTTGTGCATGTGCGTGTCCCAAAAGGCGCTCACCATACCGTCGATATCATCAAAGGAGTTCAGATACGCCTTGAGGTACTTGGCCATGGCATGCTCGAGCTCCTCCAACGTGCATTTTTCCTTGGAGTAGCGCATGCCGTAGTAGGCAAGCGGCGGCACGAAACGCACGACTTTCGGATTGTACTTGAGCGAGAACAAATAGAAGTCGTAAGGGCTCTCGCCGTCGTAGATGGTGTTGTCGAAATCAAAAACGCGCATGCGCGGGCACGATCCTCTTCAATCGTAATAGCGTTCGCTTCTACTGCTTCTACTATATCCATCTTCCGTGCCCGGCATGCAAGTGCGTACAGAACCGTTACATGCGGCCCGACGTGTCCTGCTGGAGCTCAATATGTAGGACCTGTGAAAATGTGACAAAATAAACCTGTCGACTTTTTCAACTTTTTGTCACATTAGTCGAGTTCTTTGAGGCCCTGGTAGAGCTGCCAGTACTCGCCGTGCTGGGCGAGCAGTTCTTCATGCGTGCCGCGCTCGACGATACGCCCGTGCTCCAAAACGATGATGGCGTTGGCGTTGCGCACGGTCGACAGGCGATGCGCAATCATGAAGGTCGTACGGCCGTCCATGATGCGGTCCATGCCCCGCTCCACAAGCTTCTCGGTACGCGTGTCGATGCTCGACGTAGCCTCGTCCAAAATCAGCACGGGAGGATCGGCCACCGCCACACGAGCGATAGCAAGCAGCTGGCGCTGTCCTTGGCTCAGGTTCGCGCCGTCGGAGGTCACCATCGTGTCGTAGCCATGCGGCATACGGCGCATGAACGAATCGGCGCAAGCCGCACGCGCTGCAGCACGCACTTCTTCGTCGGTAGCATCAAGCTTGCCAAAGCGGATGTTATCGGCAATGGTCCCCGTGAACAGATGCGTATCCTGCAGCACGACACCGAGGCTTCGACGCAGATCCGCCTTGGCGATGTTACGCACGTCGATACCATCGAAGGTGATTTCGCCCGCGTCAAGCTCGTAGAAGCGATTGATGAGGTTGGTGATGGTGGTCTTGCCGGCACCGGTCGATCCCACAAAAGCGATCTTTTGGCCTGGCTTGGCAAACAGGTTGAGGTCGTGCAGGACCAGTTTCCCCGGCACATAGCCAAAGTCCACGCCATGAAAGCGCACGTCACCTCGCAGCGGAACCGACTCGACTGCCAGAAGCGTACCATCTGCGCCCAGCGCTGTGCGCTGCGGGCGCGCACCCGATGCCTCGGCATCCGCCACGCAATCAACTGCAGGGGCGGTCTGCTCGCCGGCATCCGCATCGGCAGCCACGGGCACGAGCTTGCCATAGGCTCCCAGACCCTGACCCTCCGGCAGCCTCCACGACCATTCGTCCTCGCTGTTCTGCGCGAGCGTCACGCGGCCCTCGTCGCACTCGCCCTCAAGCTCCATCGCGGCAAACAGACGCTCGGCACCCGCAAGGGCATTGAGCAAGAAGTTGCCCAGCTGCGTCACCTGATTGAACGGCATTGCCGCCTGGCGCACAAACACCAGATAGCTCGCGAGCGCGCCCACGGTCGCCAGGCCATGGATGGCCAAGATTGCGCCCACCACAGCCACAATCGCGTAGTTCACGTACCCGATGCACACCGTGACCGGCACCATCGTCGCGGCATACGTCTGTGCCGAGGTTCCCGCCTGGCGCAAGTCCTCGTTACGGTCGGTAAACTCGGCAACATTTGCCTGTTCATGGTTGAAGACCTTGACAACTTTTTGCCCCGAGACCATCTCCTCGATATAGCCGTCGAGCGCACCCAACGCCTTTTGCTGACGCGCGTAGAACTTCTTGCTGCGCGTGCCCGAATAGCGTACGTGCGCCACGATGGCCACGTCGCACGCCACAGTGATGAGCGCAAGACGCCAATTGAGCACAAACATCAAGACCAGCGTTCCCACCGTCTGCACGGCAGCCTGAATCACCGTTGCGAAGCTGTTGTTGAGCGCCTCGGAAACGGTGTCCACGTCGTTGGTGAAAAAACTCATGATGTCGCCCGCCCGCGTACGGTCAAAATAGGCAAGCGGAAGCGTCTGGATATGCGCAAACAGGTCGCGGCGAATGTCAAACACCACCCGCTGCGCCGCGCGAACCATAATCTGCGTGTAGCCCAGCGCGCAGGCCACGCCCAGCGCGTAGATGGTGGCGGTAAGCGCGATAAGCGAGCCCAGTCTATCGGCATGCCCCGTGGTGAGCGCAGTCACAACGGGATTGATCATATAGGTACCCAGCAGGTTAGCGAGAGCCGAAACAACGGCAAGCACACTCACGATGCCAAGCGAGATCTTGGCGTGCCCCATGTAGGAAAGCAGGCAACGCAGCGTATGCTTGAGGTTTTCCGGGCGCGCCTGAGCTGCAGTCTTAGGCATGGGCCTCGCCTCCCCTCAAAGAATCATCAGGCGTCGCTTTGTCGGCATGCCTCACCTGAGAAGCGTAGATTTCCTGGTAAATCGTGTCGGTCTCGAGAAGCTCCGCATGGGTGCCCCGCGTATGGAGATGGCCGTCATCCAAAACGATGATCTCGTCGGCATCCACCACCGAAGTGATGCGCTGCGCGATGATGATGCAGGTAACGCCCGGGATACTCGCCAAGTTGGCACGAATCTTAGCCTCGGTAGCCATGTCCACGGCGCTTGTCGAATCGTCAAAGATCAAGATGCGCGGACGCTTGAGCAGAGCGCGGGCGATGCACAGGCGCTGCTTTTGGCCGCCGGATACACCGGCGCCTCCCTGTCCCAGGTCGCCGTCGAGACCGCCGATACGATCCAAGAATTCGTCCACACATGCCAGGCGGCACGCCTCAAGGAGCTCTTCGTCGGTTGCCTCGGCATTGCCCCAGCGCAGGTTGTCGCGCACGGTGCCTGTGAAGAGCACGTTTTTCTGCAGTACCACGCCCACGGCGTCGCGAAGAACAGCCAGGTCGTCCTCGCGCACGTCACGGCCGCCCACCAGCACCTCGCCCGCCGTCGCATCGTACAGGCGCGCAATGAGCTGCACGAGCGAGCTTTTGCCCGCGCCCGTGCTGCCCAAGATGCCCACTGTGGAGCCGCTTGCGATATCGAACGAAATGCCCTCGAGCACGTCCTCTTCCGCCTCGGCGCGATATTTAAAGGTGACATCGCGAAAGGAGACCGAACCGTCTGGCACGGCTGTGAGCGCATGCGCAGCCGCCGGAGAGGCGATCAGGGGTTCTTCGTCAAGAATCTCACCCACGCGCTCCACGCTCGTAAGCGCACGCGTGAGCAGCAGGAAGACATTCGAGATCATCATCAGCGAGTTCATGACCTGCAAGACATAGCTCATGAAGCCCGTGAGCTCGCCCACGGTCAGGGTGTTTGCGCAAATCATCTGGCCGCCCACCCACAGCACGAGCGTGGCCGCCGTGTAGATTGCCGCTTGAAATACTGGCAGGTTGAACTGAGCGGTTCCAAACGTCTTGGTAGCCCCCTGCGCAAGCTCGCTGTTCACGCTGCCAAACACGTCGCACTGCTGCGGCCCGCGCACGTAGGCCTTGACGGCGCGAACGGCGGTCAGGTTTTCCTGTACCACGCGGTTCACGTGGTCCATTGAGGTCTGAAGGCGCTGGTAGAGCGGCGATACGCGCCAGGTGATAATGCCGAGAGCCACCGCGAGGACCGGCAGGATGCAGACGAACACCATGGCAAGGTCACGGTTGAGCGAAAACGCGTAGACAAGCGACATGATGAGCATCATCGGCCCGCGCACACAGGGTCTAAAGCCGTTTGCCATGGCGTTTTGAATGACGGTGATATCGGTGGTCATGCGCGTGACCAACGACGACGTTTGGTAATGGTCGAGGTTTCCAAAGGCGTAGCGCTGGATCTTCTCGTACTCCGCCTGACGCAAGTTCGCTCCGAGCCCCACCGAAGCCCTCGACGCAAAACGCGCGTAGAAAAAGCCCAGGGCAAGCGACGTGACCGCACAGGCAAGCATCAGTGCGCCCTGATGTAGGATGAGGGGGATGTCGGCATGCGCGATTCCCTCGTCGATAATGCGCGCCATGAGCACGGGGATAAAGAGCTCGATAGAGGTCTCGATAGCGACGATAAGGATGCCGAGCACGGCGTCGATCTTGTATGTCCCCAGGTAATGAATCATGCGATGCAGGTTATTCATGCTTTTTTCCTGCCTCAAGCTCATCTGCCATATTCTTGCGTACGCGCTCGAGCATGTCCCTCAACGTAGCTTCTTCCTCTGAGGTAAAGCCGCGAAACATGATGCGATCGACGCGACGGCACTCATCTTCCCAAGCGGCAAGGGCATGCCTGCCCTTCTCGGTGATATCGAGGGCGCGCGTGCGACGGTCGCGACCCGGAACGCTCGTCAAAAAGCCCTCGCGCTCCAGCGGATCGAGCAGGCGCGACACAGCTGAGGGATCGATGGAGTAGAAGCGGGCGATCTCGCGCTGTGTGCTCACGCCATGCACCGCGATATACGAAAGGATGCGAGGCTGGCCTTGCCCCAGCCCCAGGCTTCGGGCGCACGGACGCGTCGTGTTGTTCATGGTATGGAATGCACGGCTGATGCTCATATGGATATCGTTGAGCGACATGCCCAAACGCATGTCTTCACGTATGTCTTCGTCGGAGGCCGATTGCTGCATCGGCGCGTTTGTTGAGATGGAATTATCCTGTGCCATCTTCATCTCCTTGAATACTCAATTAATGACTACTCAAGTATTGTGAAAGGAGGCCCAGGGTCAAGTACCCGCCCGAATTTGTAACATAAGTAACAAAGTGCACGACAGAGGCACGCGGCATAGCGCAGCGCCGAGGAGGGAGATGTGCACACGCGCCAAATGGAGCAAAAAATCCCTTTTAGACCGCCTGATAGACGTGCTAAAAGGGATTTTCTGCTTCATTGAGGGGGCCTTGGAGAGCACGCGGTGACACGACGTCCACCCCCTGGCCCGCATGAGGTTGGGGAGCGAACGACGAGGCGACTAATCATCTCCCCCTTTAAGTTCATTGTTAGCGTCATAAGCGATGACAAGCGACGCATAATCCTGGCTTTGATGAAACACGTGAGCAATTACGACATCGCTGCCTTCGTAGTAGTACAGCATGACATAAGAGTTCACAGAGCACGCGTGGTATCCAAGACCTCTCAACTCCCGCAGAAAGGAGAGCCCATAGTCGGCAACCCCGCTCTGCAGAATCTCGAGTTGTTGCCGATATTTTGCCAAAAAGCGACGCGCGGTATTTATACCATGGCCCATCAGATACTCAACGATATCGTCAACCTCTTGCTCTGCTGTTGGGAGGATTTTGACGTTATAGGCCATATTTTGTCTCAAGATCACTCAAAGCCTCAAAGGCGCTGCGTCCTAAACCGGCCGCCCGCTCGCGCTCCGCAATCGCGACTCGCTCCATAAGACGGGCCTTGGCTTGCTCCTGGACCATGCGATCATAGTCCGCCGAGCGCATGACAACGAACTTGCTATAGCCATTCTTCGTCACCGTGATGGGACCTGGAGTAGACTCGACAAGCTCCGAGAACTTGGCGGTGTCACGCATATCTTTGATTGGCACGCAAACTGGCATGGCACACTCCTATCATAATTATGTACACAATTATGATATAGCATTTTGGTCTAGAGCTTGAGGGGCTCTTCTTGAAACCCAAATGTCAGCATGTTTTTCTACGCCGTGGGCAACTCACCTGTCGTCAGTATTATCTCAAGCTGTTCCTCATCCAAAACGGGCACGCCCAAGCTCTCTGCCTTAGCGAGCTTTGACCCCGCCTTTGGACCTGCCACCACAAAGCTCGTCTTCTTCGAAACCGAACCAGTCACCTTGGCACCCAATGCCTTGAGCGCAGCTCCCGCCTCGTCGCGCGTACGGCGCACGAGCGTACCGGTGAGCACGAAGGTAAGACCCGCAAGCGGTTGCTCGGATGCGAGGTCCGCCGAGACACCCGTGGCAGCTGCGGCATCCGCCGCCATCTGGCCCAAGTCTTCCTCGAGCGCAAGGCCTGCCTGACGCAGGCGCTCCAGGACCTCGAGGTTCTCGGGCACCGCCAAAAAGCCCTTGACGCTCGCGGCGATCTTGGGGCCAACGCCATCGATGCTCGCAATCTCCTCTTCGCTCGCCAGCACCAGCCTGTCGATAGAGAGAAAACGCTGGGCCAAAAGCTCGCCCACGCTCTTTCCCACCAGGCGAATACCCAGGGCAAACAGCACGCGACCAAGCGGTTGTTGTTTGCTGCGCGTAATCTCGTCAATCGCCTTCCTCGCTGTCTTTTGACCCACGAGGATCGGGTCGCCCACACGCACGCCACGGCGCGCATTAGAAGCGGCGTATGTTCGGCCCGTATCAAGGCCGGCGATGTCCTCGACCGTCAGCTGATAGAAATCGGCAACGTCGTGGAGCAGACCGGCGGCAATCATCTTGTCCACCAGCTCGTCGCCCACACCATCGACATCCATGCAGCCGCGGCTCACCCAGTGCAGCAAACGCTCCTTGAGCTGAGCCGCGCAGTCGAGCGACACACAGCGATAAGCGACCTCGCCCTCCTCATGCACCACGGGGCTGCCGCACACGGGGCACGTCGTGGGCATCTGCCATGGCTGGGCGTCGGGCCAGCGCTTGTCGAGCACGGGGCCCACGACCTCGGGAATCACGTCGCCCGCCTTATGGACCACGATGGTGTCGCCCACGCGCACATCCTTACGATGCACCTCGTCGATATTGTGGAGGGTCGCGCGGGCGATAGTAGAGCCCGCAACGGTCACCGGGTCAAACTCGGCAACCGGGGTGAGCACACCGGTGCGGCCCACCTGCACGCGAATCTCGCGCAACACGGTTGTCTTTTCTTCCGGTGGGAACTTAAAGGCGATGGCCCAGCGTGGGGCGCGGGCGGTGAAACCCAGGTCGGACTGCTGCTGGAAGGAATCGACCTTCACGACCACGCCATCGATGTCGTAATCAAGATCGCTACGGTGTGCCAGGGCATCGGCACAAAATTCGTGTACCTCCGCCGGAGTTTTACAGGTCGCGACGTTGGGATTCACATGGAACCCGGCATCGCGCAACCAGTCCAAAAACTCATGCTGGCTGTGAACGTGCAGCGGTGCCGTATCGGCAATAGCGTAGATAAAGGTAGAGAGGTCGCGCTTGGCCGTAACCTTGGGATCTTTTTGGCGAAGGCTGCCCGCCGCCGCGTTTCGGGGGTTGGCAAACGGATCGCGCCCCTCGGCATCGGCTTCATCGTTCAGTCGCACGAAACTGCCCTTGGGCATATAGACCTCACCGCGGACCTCGATCACGCGGTCACGGTCGGTGCCCATGTGTGCTAGGGCTTTCTCAGAAAGATGCATGGGGACGTCTTGAATCGTGCGGACATTCAACGAGACATCCTCGCCGGTCGTGCCGTCGCCGCGAGTAGCAGCGCGCACAAAAGCGCCGTTCTCATAGGTAATGGCTACGCCCAGACCGTCGATCTTGAGCTCGCACGTATACGTCACGCGGCCGGCGCCCAAGGCGTTTTCCGTGCGCTCGAGCCAAGCGTCGAGCTCCTCGAGATTCATGGCATCGTCCATGGAGTACATGCGCGCCATGTGCGTGACGGGGGCAAACTGATCGGAGACGTAGCCGCCCACGCGCTGCGTATACGACGTGGGGGTTATCAAATCGGGGTATGCCGACTCGATTTCCTGAAGTTCGACAAGCATCTTATCGAACGCGGCGTCGGTGATCTCTGGGGCATCGAGCATGTAATAGCGGTACGCATGGTAGTCCAACTCGTGACGGAGCTCCGCCGCACGTGCCGCAGCCTGTTCATGCGACAGCGCAGGCTCCGTAGATTCCGCACCCGCCGCATCGCCAAACAGGTTCATTTGTTCCGTCATCGCATATCCCCTCGCATACTATTATGTGTCAAAAAAACGACAGGTTTATTCTGTCACACTCTCCACGCGCCCGCGCAGCGCCGCATGCCCCCGACGCTACATTTTTGTCGATGTGACAAAATAAACCTGTCGTTTTGCTGTCACATCAACACGGACGACAGCGATTGCTAGAACACGTTTCCGCTGCTTAACGGGTCATCAGAATCGTCAAGCGGGAGCCAGTCAAGAGAGCGCTCGATCCAGGTGTCCCAGAACTTCCAATTGTGTGCGCCGGGACCCTCGTGATAATCCACCTCAAAGCCCTCGCCTATCAACTTGTCACGATACGCGCGGTTAGGTTCGAGCAGGTCATCGTCCTCTCCGCAAGCCATATAAAAGCTCGGCCGCGGACCATCCGAGGCGCCAACGCGCTCGGCCAGAGCATCATAATCGTTTTGCGAGCCACGCACCGCATCCAGCGGGCCGTAGACCGACTCGTAGAAGCCTCGATTGCCCAGAATACCAGGGGCATCGTATGTGCTTTCAAGAACCCGCTTCGAATTAAGGGAAAGGCCCGAAGACAACGCCACCACGTTGCTAAACGTCTCGGGATGGCGCAGGGCGTTGACGATAGCACCGTAGCCGCCCATGGACAGGCCACCGATAAACGTATCCTTGCGCTCGCAGGAAAGACGGAAGAGCTTTCGCGTGAACTCCACCAGCTCATAGCCGATAAATTCTCCAAACCGCGCGCCATCGGCTCGGTCGTTATAAAAGCCGTTCTCGCCCGACGGTATGATAACGGCAAGGTTTCGCGCCTCCGCAAGGCTTTGGATGCGCGTGCGCGTAACCCAATCCGTATAGTTGCCGTACACGCCATGGAGCAGATAGAGCGTCTTGAAAGGTCGTTGCTGATCACGCGGCACCGACCGTGCATAGCCCAACGAATCGATAGACGCCCAGTCTGCGGGGACAACGGCGTTGATTGTCACCGTACGCATGAGCGAGGTGGAAAGGAAATCGACTTTGACGAGCGCCATCAAGGGCCCCCTTCTCTCGGGCGGCTTGACAAGCAAGACGCAAACAAGCGTCAGCGCGCGGCCGCCGCGGACAGGCGTGGGCATCGCATGCGGCAGCGCAATAATGTACCCTGCCGGCTCCAGGCGGCTGTGCCACGGCATCAGTGTAGCCGCAAGTCGGCGAACGGTCACGTGGCGGCAGCGTTCGTCGGTTTCCTCTGGAAAGGCACCCGACGCAGGCGCGATGGCCGGCGCTTTGATACCATAGGGCAGAAAAACCTAAGGATATGGGGGTTAAGTCATGAAAACAATCGCCATCATCGGCGCCCTTGAAAAAGAGGTTCGCGAGGTTGCATCCGCCGTTGACGGAGCCGTCACCACGCAAGAGGCCGGCCTCACGGTGCTTGCCGGCACCTACCATGGTGCCCGTCTTGTTGCCACCACGGCGGGCATGGGCACGGTCAACGCCGCAGCAGCCGCACAGCACCTTATCAGCACCTATCATCCCGAGGCCCTCATCTTCTCGGGCATCGCAGGCGGCCTTAACCCCGTGCTGCACATCGGCGATATCGTAATCGGCGAGCGCCTGCGCTACCTCGATACCGACACGGCGCTTCTTGCCGAATCCGCCCCGGGACTCGAGGAATACACCTCGACCCCAGCCCTTGTCGATGCTGCCGAGGCGCTTCTCACGAGCCGCGGCTACTGCAACGCGGCCGAGCAAGCAGCAGGTCCCGATAGCCTGCAATACCTGCGCGGAATCATCGCCACGGGTGATCGCTTCGTTGCGGGTGCCGAGATGCGCGAGCGCGCCATCGAGGCAACCCACGCGGACTGCGTAGAGATGGAGGGCGCCGCCATCGCGCACATCGCCGCCAAAAATGGCATCGACTGCCTGGTCATGCGTGCCATTTCCGACAATTGCGACGAAGCATACGACGCGTTGTGCACGCGTGAATTCGACCTCGAGGAGTACGCGCAGCGCGCGAGCAACATCACTCTCGGCATCGTCCGTCGCGTCATTTGCGGCAACGAGGCGTAAAGGAGCACTATGGCAAACCAGATCAACTACAACACCGTCAAGTTCGTCGCTTCATACGGCAAGGCTTCGCAGATTCCGCCTTCGACCTGCCCCGAGGTGAGCTTCGTAGGCCGCTCGAACGTGGGCAAGTCGTCTATCATGAACAAGATCTTCAATCGTCGCAATCTCGTTAAGGTGTCGAGCACCCCGGGCAAAACGGCAAATGTGAACTTCTTCGAGGCAGACGGCGTGCACTTCGTCGACCTGCCCGGATACGGCTTTGCACAGCGCTCGAAGGGAGAGCGCGACCGCTGGGCGCAGCTTATCGGCGATTATTTTGACCTGGATCGCAGCTTCAACCTGGTTGTTTCGCTGGTGGATATCCGCCACGATCCCAGCAAGCTCGACCATCAGATGATTGAGTTTTTGCAGGAAGGCGAGTTCCCCTTTATCGTGGCGCTCACCAAGGCAGACAAGCTTTCACGCAACCAGCAGGCAAAACAGACAGCAGCGATCAAGCGCCAGCTCAACGTCCCCGCTAAAAACGTCATCGTCACCTCATCCGAATCGGGCCAGGGTATCGAGGAGCTGCGCGAGATTATCGAGCAGTACTGCCTGGGCGAGGAAGAATAGCCAAGGGCGTACGAGCAAAAGAAGCGCGCAGACAGGCTGCCGTCTCCATTGCCGGCATTTGCAGCAAAAAGTCCCATTTGGAACGCCTAGCGGGTCCTCCAAGTGGGACTTTTTGCTGCATTTAGCCCATGTTGAATCTAAGCTACAGCAGCCCTCGGTCGGCGTTGGGAGAATAGCAGCAAAATGTGACAAAATAAACCTGTCGACTTTTTGTCACATCGCAGGTGGGGTAGATGGAAGCTCAGCATATCGAACATACGTTAGAACCGATTTTTGACGAGTGCTCGCGCGTGCTTGTACTGGGGACCATGCCCTCACCTAAGTCCCGTGAAGTCGGCTTTTATTACGGGCATCCGCAAAACCGCTTCTGGCGCGTGATGGAAGCGCTGTTTGAGTTGCCCGACCATTCCCTTGTCGAAAACGATATGCGTCGCGCGTTTCTCCTCAAGCAGCATATTGCCCTTTGGGATGTGCTCGCCTCATGCACCATCGAAGGGGCTGCCGACGCAAGCATCGTCGACGCGATTCCCAACGATCTCACGCGCATCTTCGATGCTGCCCCCATCACGCATGTCTTCACAACAGGAGGAAAGGCCACGCAGCTGTGCCAGCGCATGGATGGAGACATGCTCAGCGCTCGAAACATTGCGCTTGCCGGCCTTCCATCCACAAGCGCTGCGAACGCGCGCATGCGCTTGGACCAGCTTGTAAAAGCGTATCGACCAATTGTACATGCCGTCACTGCAGGCAACTGCCATGCTAAATAATAGCCCCCGCGATAACGATATTGCCCAGATAAAACGAGAGGTTCGCGCCCGGATTATCGCACAGCGCGATGCTTTGGCCCCTGCCCTTCGCTCCCGCAAATCGAGCGCGATTTGCGCCAATCTTGCAGATGCAGCCAAGCAAGCCCTCCCGACGCGCATGAGCCGCCAACCCATCGTTGCCGTCTGCTCCCCCATGGGAAGTGAAGTCGATTTGGGCGAATTCATCGCCGACCTTTACGATGCGCGAGCGCGCGTCGCCTTCCCTGCCATGCTTCCAGATCTTCAAGATGGTCAGCGCATGCAGATGCGCATTGTCTCGTACAAGGATTATCTCGACGGTTCCACCCCGTTTATCGCACATCCGGTGCGGCCCTTTTCACCTGTCGGTAATGCTGAAAATGGGCGCTACCCCGCTGTCGCCCCGCACGAACTCGACGCGATCGTAGTGCCCCTAGTGGGGTTTGACGCCACTGGCATGCGTTTAGGCTATGGCGGCGGCTGCTACGATCGTTATCTTCCCAAGCTCCAGCCCCGTTGCTTCGTAGTCGGCGTCGCCTTTAGCGAGCAGCAGGTCCCGCGCGTACCCGTCGATGCCTTCGACCTTCCCCTTCCGCGCATCATCAGTGCCTAGCACCGTGAACGCGAAGAGACGTTCGGCGAACGGTCAAATGTGACAAAATAAACCTGTCGTTTTGCTGTCACATAAAAAGAGGGCGCTGGGAAAACCAGCGTCCTCTCACGGAAAGCTATCTGCCGGCGCCGCCATTGCCCATGAGCTCCCGTAGATACTCGAGGAACTCCTCCTCGCTCATGCCGTTGCCGGCTCCCTCCGCGCTGTCGGTGTTGGTCTCCTCGCCTTGCGACGTTTGCGCATCGGCGTCAGAGCCCAGCTTCACATCGATCTTCTTCTCGTTCTTGCCACGCTGGACAGTGAGCGTCACTGTGTCGCCCACATCGTAAGAGCGCAGGGCGATGATCAGGCTGTCTGCAGAGGAGATCTGCTCGTCGTTAACCTTGGTAACAACATCGCCCTTCTTGATGCCCGCCTCATCTGCTGGGCTGCCGGCAATAACCTCGCCAACATAGGCGCCCTCATTGACCGAAAGGTCATTCTGGCGCGCGTTGGATGCGGTCACCGTACCCAGGCGAACACCCAAATACGCATGCTCCGGCGTCTTACCGCCAATGATCTGCTTGGCGATCTTCACCGCATAGTTGGACGGGATGGCAAAGCCCACACCCGAACTGGAACCCGAATAGCTCTCGATGATGGAGTTGATTCCCACAAGCTCACCGTTATCGTTCACGAGCGCGCCGCCGGAGTTACCCGGATTGATGGCAGCATCGGTCTGGATCATATTGGCGTAGATATACGTGCCGCTCGTGGTGGGGAGCGCCGTGGAACGATACAGCGAGCTCACGATACCCGTCGAGACAGACTGCTCGTTACCAAAGGGGCTGCCGATAGCCATAACCCACTCGCCCACACTAAGGTCATCGGAGTCGCCGACCTCGATGGGTGTAAGGTTTTTGGCATCCACGTCCTTAAGCTTGATCACTGCAAGATCGCTCGAGGTGTCGGCACCCACGAGCTCGGCCTCATAGCTCTCGCCGTTAAGGGAAACCGTGATGTCGGTCGCGCCCTCGACCACATGGTTGTTGGTAAGAATGTTGCCATCGGTGTCGAGCACCACGCCCGAACCGATGGAGCCGGAAGCCTCGGAATCATCGCCCTGCATGACGTTCTCAGACGAACCCGAGCTCCATGCCGTAATGGATACCACGGAAGGCAAGGCCTTTGCCGAAACAGCCTCGGCAAGCGTCGTGTCCTCGGCATCGATCTTGATGGTCTGGGAACCGCCGGAAGGCTCGCTCGCAGCAGTTGCGGTGCCGGCATCGCGGTTGACGTTAAGCGCGCCCGTCATGATAAGCGCCACGACCAAGACAGCGCCCACGACCATGCCCGCCAAGGAGCACAGGAACACCGGCAGCTTCTTGGTCTTGGTCTTTACCACCGTGTGCGCTACAGTCTGCGTCTGGGCGGCGTACGGATTGCCGGCATTGAAGGGAGGCTGCGTCGCAGCTCCCGGAGTCGCAGCCTCAGGACCTGGCTGTGCCTGCCCGGCAGGTGCCTGCGGTGTGGGCTCAACGGCGACGCGTGGCGCCGGCGCGGTAGCACCCGAGTCGTCGCGACGCGAATCGATATCTTCACTCATGGATTGGTCTTCCTTTCCATATACCTTTAATCAAGCACCGTTGTACCCCATTGCGAGCACCATTGTCCCCAACAACGAGTACCTTAAGCTAAATCTAAGGTATGCACAAAGAGGCTTCAATATAAAAACGCGGCGACACCATTGCCGCCGCATCCAAAGATGATTCCTCCGCTTTTGCCACAAGCACTTAGAGCTTGAACAGATAGCCCACACCGCGAACGGTGGTGATGTGCGCCGCAATCTGCGGGCCCACCTTGGAACGAATACGCCTGATGTGCACGTCAACGGTACGCGTGCCACCGCAGTACTCAAAGCCCCACACGCGATGCAGCAAGACCTCGCGGCTATATGCACGATTGGGATGCATAGCCAAGAACGAGAGCAGCGAATACTCCATAAGCGTAAGGTCAACAGGTTCGCCGTCCAGATACACCTGATAGGTTGCCAGATTGATCACAAGATTGTCGATATGCAAAACATCATCGACCGAAAACGACTCTTCCTCGCCCAGCAAACGACGCACGCGCGCTTCAAGCTCTCCTGTTGAACCTCCCGAGCAGATGAAGTCGGCATGACCATGGGCGGGGATGCGCAAGTCGGACAAAGCATCTTCGTCCACAATCAACAGCATGGGAATGTTGCCGCGATCGTCCAGCCACTTGGCAATCTGCTCGATACGATCATTGCGAATGCCGTCGGCGTCGAGCACGAGCAAGTCGAAGTCGTGTGCCGCGGTCGGCGAATCGGGAGTCGCAGCAAAAACCTCTGCTCCCATGGTCTGGGTGAGGGAACGCGTGAATTCGTGGTATCGCGTAGTGCGAGCCATGAAAAGGATGTTTTTCTCTGACATACCAAACCCCCTTACAGGGTACATTTTAGCAGCTCATACGGGTCACATGCGGTAAGGCGAGGCAATTTGGGCCACACAGGCCCCATATGCCTTTGGCTGGCCTTTATGAGTTGGAAAGATATCGGTCGACTTCCCATTGTGAGACGAATGAAGCGTATTTCTTCCACTCCAAGCGCTTCTTGGTAAGGAAGAAGCTGTGGATATGCTCGCCCAGAGCATCCTTCATGAACTGAGAATCCTCAAAGATGTCCAGCGCCTCTTCAAGATTGCGCGGAAGCTGCGTGTAACCCGCCTGCTCGAGTTCGCGCTCGGACATGCGCAAGGCAGCCGCGGTGGTCTCCGCCGGAAGCTCGAGCTTGCGCTCGATGCCGTCCAGACCAGCCGCCAGCGTTACGGCGTTCACCAGATAGGGGTTGGCCATGGGATCGGGGCTGCGCAGCTCGATACGGGTGGAAAGCTGCTTGCCCGGCTTGTAGATGGGAATGCGAATCATTGCGGAGCGGTTGCGCAGACCCCACATGGCGTACTCGGGCGTCGTGCCCTCGCCCGTGGTAAGACGCTTGTAGGAGTTTACCGTGGGGTTGGTGATAGCCGAGATCTCGCGTGCATGCGCCAGGATGCCCGCCATGTAATGCTTGGCCGTATCGGACAGATGGTAGACCGGGTCGTCATCGCCATAGAACACGTTATTGCCCTCGCGGTCAAAGAGGGATTGGTGCAAAAACATCGCAGACGAGGGAGCCTTCGAGAGAGGCTTGGGCATAAATGCAGCGTGGCACCCAGCCTCAAATGCCTCCAAGCGAATGATGTGCTTCGCGGTGGTAATGGCATCGGACATCGTGAGGGCCTCGGCGTGGCGCAGCGAGATGCCATGCTGGGAGGGGCCAGCAGAGTGGAACGTATACTCCACAGGAACGCTCATCTTCTCGAGCGTGAGCACGGTGTTGCGGCGCAGGTCGCGAGCAGAATCGGACTCGGAAAGGTCAAAGTAGCCCACGTTGTCCAGGGGCTCGGGGACCTGGTCGTTCTTAAAGTAGTAATACTCCAGTTCGGCGCCCACGTTCATGATAAAGCCGGCCTCTTCGGCACGATAGAACATAGCACGCAGACATTCGCGGGGGTCGCCCGCAAAAGGCTTACGATCGGGTGTGCAGATGTCGCAGAACACACGTGCAACGCCGTTGTCGCTCGGACGCCAAGGAAGGACCTGGAACGTAGACGGATCGGGGAAGGCCAGCATGTCGGCCTCTTCAGGCGTGGCAAAGCCCTCGATAGCAGAGCCGTCAAAACCCACGCCCTCTTCGAAGGCGACCTCAAGGTCCTCGGGGCTGATGGCAAAGCTCTTAAGACGACCCAACACGTCGACGAACCACAGACGCACAAAACGGATGTCACGCTGCTCGACGGTTCGAAGCACGAAGTCGATATTCTGCTGCTGATTCATGGGGCATCCCTTCACGCACACAGCAAAGTTGCCGAATCGATACGTTAGACATTTTACTTTCTCACACGATTGTTTCGTCAGAGTTTCCCGGGCACACCAATATCAGGCGCACCAACAGGCCGGCCCACACGCCTGTCCAAGCAACACACTTTTTGCGTCTCGAGCAGATGCGATGATGGGCTAGATATTCGAGTCTTTAGGCAG
>OLOB01000582.1_pt1 | contig 28342 bp, 29 predicted proteins | sample 1671911 | NCBI WGS metagenome assembly OLOB01 (sample SAMEA3136625, study PRJEB25190) | human gut metagenome | biome: human gut; feature: human-associated habitat; material: faeces | place: Austria | collected 2013
TTCACGTATGCGCATGCGCCTTCCTTGCGATTCCGTCCCTTAAAAATGTGATGCATTACACTTTTAAGGGACGAGTATTTGCAATTAATAACATTTTCAGGCTGAGATGAGATTCGAGACTATCCCCTCGCCTTTAGCAGCTGGCGAACAGTTCCGCCAGTTTCTCGCGATCGACGACGCCGTCGGGGTCGGCCGCTTGCGCAAGCGCCCACATAGTCTTCGCCAACAGCGCCTCGGTGGTAGCGCTGCCGCCCATGAGCACGCCCGGGCGGTCGCAGAACGCGCGACCCACCTCGTATACGCTCAGGTCGGCGCCCTCGTACGGGCACTGCGTGGTCATAACCAGCGTTTTCCCGGCGTCCACCCACGCGAGCAGCGTTTCGGTGATGCCGTCGTACTCCGGGATGCCGCCCAGCCCGAAGGCCTCCACCACCAGCGCGTCGCACGCAGGGCGCAGCGCGTCGACGACCAGCGCGTCCATGCCCGGCGTAAGCTTGAGCACCGCCACCCGCGGGTTGAGCGCATCGTAGAAGCGCGCGCTCGAAACTGCGCCGGCTTCTGCGTCAACGGCCCAGGTCACGCGTCCGTCATGCACGTACCCCAGGTCGAGGGCGTTCAAGCTGTCAAACGCTTCGAAGCTGCGCGTGCGCACCTTGCGCGCCGCCGTGCCCGAGATCACCTTGCCGCCGAACGCGACCATGACGCCCGCGGCGGCATCGTCGCAGGCCACGAGCACGGCGTCGAGCAGGTTGCGCTTGCCGTCGGTTCCGGGGTCGCCTATGGGCAGCTGCGAGCCAGTCAGAACGATGGGCTTCGGCCTGCCCTGCACCAGGTACGACAGCCCTGCCGCCGTGTACGCCAGGGTATCGGTGCCGTGAAGGACCACAAACCCGTCGAAGTCGTCGTAGCTCCGACGCACCTCGCCCGCGATGGTCAGCCATCCCTCCGGGCGCATGTTCGTGCTGTCCACGTTCATGACCTGCGCCACCTCGACATGGCAAACCTGCGCCACCTCAGGCACGAACGCCACCAGCTGCTCGCCGGTCAACGCCGGCGCAAGCCCGCTGCCCTCCTCGGCCGACGCGATGGTCCCGCCCGTCGCAATCACCAAAACCCGTTTCATATGCGCCCCTCGCTCGATCTCGCTCTATCCCTTACGCCTTCTCCACACGCACGGCGCACACCTTGTACTCCGGCGTGGCCGAGATGTTGTCGAGCGCTGCGTTGGTCAGCCAGTTTGCGTTGCCATCCTGGAAGTGGAACGGCATCCACACCTCGCCGGGATTGGTCTTTCCCGACACGCGAGCCTGGCTCTCAATGACGCCGCGGCGGCTGCTCGCGCGCACACGGTCGCCGTCGGCGATGCCCGCGGCGGCGGCGTCCGCGTCGTTGATCTCGATGAACGACGTGCCGTCGATCTGGTTGAGCCCCTCGGTGCGGCCCGTCATGGCCTGCGCGTTGTACTGCGCAAGCACGCGGCCCGTCATCATGATGAGCGGGAACTCCTCATCGGGCTGCTCGGCCGACGGACGGTACTGCGCCAGCGAGTATCCGCCCAAGCCGCGCGAGAACGCCCCCTCGTGCATGATGCGCGTGCCTGGATGGTCCGGGCCCGTGCACGGCCACTGCAGGCCCTGCCCCGCCACGGCGGCGGAGTCCAGGCGCGCATGGCTGATGCCCGCGTACGACGGCGTCAGGCTTGCCACCTCGTCCATGAGCTGCGCACCCGTGAGCGTGGGCTGGTCATACCCCATGCGGCGCATGATGTCGGCGAACACCTCGGTGTCCAGGCGCGCGCCCGCCGGACCGTCCACCGCCTTGCGCACGCGCTGCACGCGACGCTCGGTGTTGGTGAACGTGCCTTCCTTCTCCGCATAGCTGCGACCAGGCAGGATGACGTCGGCGTACTTCGCCGTCTCCGTCATGAACAGCTCCTCGCACACGAAGAAGTCCAGCGACTCCAGCGCGCGGATGACATGGCCCGTGTCCGGGTCGGTGCGCACCGGGTCCTCGCCGAACAGGAACAGGCCGCGGATACGCCCATCGATCATGGCGGGGAAGCACTCGGTGGCCTTCAGGCCCGCCGCCCGGTTCAGCTCGACGCCCCATGCGGCCTCGAACTTCGCGCGCATCTCGGGGTTGGCCACCTTCTGATAGCCCGTGAAGTCCGCCGGGCCCGCGCCCATGTCGCATGCGCCCTGCACGTTGTTCTGGCCGCGCAGCGGGTTGATGCCGCAACCGGGACGGCCCAGCTTGCCCGCGGCCAGCGCCAGGTTCGAAAGCGCCATAACGCCCTCGGTGCCCGTGGAGTGCTCCACCACGCCCAGACAATAGACGATGGGGGCGCGCTCGGCCGTTGCGTACATCTCGGCGGCCGCCTCCAGGTCGCGCGCATCGATGCCGCAGATCTCGGCCACGCGCTCGGGGGTGTAGTCGGCCACCATGGCGGCAAGCTCGTCGAAGCCCTCGGTGCGGCCTTCCACGAACTCGCGGTCCACCAGGCCCTTCTGTATCAGCACGTTCACCATGCCGTTCGCGAACGCCACGTTCGTGCCGGGACGCAGCTTCAGATGGATATCGGCCTTCTTCGCCAGCCCGATCTCGCGCGGGTCCACCACGATCAGCTTCGCGCCGCGCTCGACCGCCTGCCGCAGGCGCATGCCCATGACCGGGTGCGCCTCTTCCGGATTGCTGCCCACCAGCAGGATGACCTGCGAATCCTCGCATACATCCTTGATGGAGTTCGTCATTGCGCCCGAACCAAGTGTAGTTGCCAGACCGGCAACGGTGGGGGCGTGTCAAACACGTGCGCAGTTATCGACATTGGGGCTGTCGAATGCGCACCTCGCCATCTTCTGGAAGAGATAGATATCCTCGTTGGTGGAACGCGAGCACGCGAACGCCGCGATGCTCTCGCCGCCGTGCTCCTCCTTGAGCTCGGCGAACTTGCGCGCCACCAGGTCGAGCGCCGTATCCCAATCTGCCGGCTCGAACTCGCCGGTCTCGGGGTTTTTCACCAGCGGGGTGGTGATGCGGTCGGGGAAGTTCACGAAGTCGAAGCTGCCGGAACGGCCCTTCACGCACAGCAGGCCGTCGTTGGACGGGCCGTCGGCGGCCTGCACGTCCACGATCTGGTCGCCCTTCACCACCAGGTCGAGCTGGCAGCCCACGCCGCAGTGCGGGCAGGTGGTGCGCACGGTATGGGTGTCCCACTCGCGGTACAGCCCGCGGCGCTTCTCCACCAGGGCGCCCGTCGGGCACGCCTGCGCGCAGTTGCCGCAGCTCTCGCAGATGGTGGCATCCCAGTTCGGCCCGAACGGCGCGCGGATGGTGGCGCGCACGCCGCGCTTGCCCGTTTGCAGCACATGGTTGCCTGCCGCGTTGTTGCACGCGCCCACGCAGCGCTGACAGGCGATGCACAGGTTGGGGTCGAAGCGCAGGAACGGGTTGGAATCCAGCACCGGCTTGCGCGTTTGCGCAACGGGGAAGGTGGGGTGAGAAACGCCCACCTCGCGCGCCACGGCCTGCAGCTCGCAGGCGCCGTTCTTCACGCAGCTGAAGCAGTAGTCGGTCGAATCCAAGCCGTGGTTGGAGATCAGCAGGTCAACGGCCATGCGGCGGTACTTCAGCACACGCTCGGTGGCCGTTTGCACCTGCATGCCGTCGACCACGCGCGTGGTGCACGCGGGCACGGGGGCGTCCTGCCCCTCGACGTCGACCACGCACACGCGGCACGACCCGATGGCGCTGCGCTCGGCCAGGTAGCACAGCGTGGGGATGTGAATGCCGGCCTCGCGGGCGACTTCCAAAACGGTCTGGCCCTCGCGCGCCTCGAGCGCGCGGCCGTCGATGGTGATGTTAAGCATACTGGATACGCCCCCCTTCGCAGGCGCCGGCGCCGAAGTGGTCGCAGCGCAGGCAGCGGCCACATTCCTGCATGGCCTCCTCCGTGCTCATGGGAACCTCGACGGCGTCGAAATCGTTCTTGCGCTCGCGCGCGGGGCGCTCGAGCACCTCCACGCGGCCGTACGCCGCGCGGTCGTTGGGCTGGGCCGGCGGAGCCGCCACGCCGCAGTCGAGCGTGTGGTTGAAGCCCAGCATATAGTCGATGTTGCGTGCGGCGACCTTGCCGGCGGCGATGGCCTTGATGGCCGACGCCGGGCCGGTTTGGCAGTCGCCGCCCACGAACACGTTCGCGCCCGCGAAGGCATCGGCGCCGCGAGCGGCAAGCGCCTCGGCGTCCATCTGCGCATGCAGCTGCTCGTCCGCCTTGAACTCGCCCCATTCGGCCGCCATGCCGAACTCCTCGAACGGCGCGGACACGATGTTCTGGCCCACGGCGATCAGGATGATTTCGGCGGGGATGCGCATCTGCGGCTTGTCGGCGGCCACGGGCGCGGGACGGCCGCGCTTGACCGGGCCGATCATCTGCGGGTTCGTCAGCAGCGCGCAGCAGCGGCCCTGCTCGTCCTTCTCGATGGCGGCAGGCGCCTGCAGCGTGATCATCTCCACGCCCTCGGCGATGGCCGACTCGATCTCGGCCGGCAGCGCCGTCATGTCCGCCTGAAAGGCCGGGGAAAATCCATCCTCCGGCGCCGGCAGCGCCGCCGCCAGCTGCACCGCCAGTCGGCGCGCGCCGCAGCACAGCGCTTCATCATTGAGCAGAATGCTCATACAGATATGCCCTCCTTTTCCAGTTCTGTACGCAGCGCGGCCTTAGCCCGCTGCAGAAGCTTCTGGGCCGCGGCAAAGGACAGCTCCAGCAGGGACGCCGTCTCACGGGTGCTGTAGCCGCAGCCATAGCGCAGCAGCAGCGCCTCGCGGCAGCGGGGCGGCAAGCGCCCCATAGCGTCGGCCACCGGGTCGCCGCAAGGCGGCGGCGTGACCAGAACGGTGTTCTCGTCAAAGGGCACGCCGTCACGGCGGGCCTGCTGCCGCAGGCAGTCGATACACTTACGCTCCGTGACCACCACCAGATAGGCCTCCAGCTGCGTCTCCGGCAGCTTCGCCAGCCGGGAAAAGCGCTCCGCCAGTGCCAGGAACGATTGCTGCACCGCGTCCTCGGCGTCCGTCTGAGCGGACAGCCTCCGCCGCGCCAACGCCAGCATCCGCCCGCAGCAGGCGCGGTATACGTCCTCAAAGAGCCGCCGCTCCTCCGCGCTCTCCAGCGCCGTCATGCACACCGTCAAACGCCCACCTCCCCGCAGCTTGTTGCATTCATCATAACACAGGCGGCCGCCCTGTGTCATCACTATATAAACGCCGCAGCGGAGCAAATGCGGACAGGAAAACCGAAAATTTTTTCAAAAAACGTGTTTCCCTATGGAAAAAGGACGCCGGGGCGTCCTTTTCGGGTAAGACTGTTCATACATATACAGAAGGCGATGCCGGCTACACCATGACGAACATATTATAATGCTTCATCAGGCGGATATCCTCCTTGGATATCTTCAGCTCCTGGACCAGCGCCTTGTCGATGGAAAGCGGTGTTTTGCTGAGAAGGCGCTTGGCGGCGGAGGGCATCAGCGGGCGGCAGGAGATGCCATAGGTCAGCACCCACTTCCGGTCGTCATCCATGTAGGGTTGGGGAATGCCGATCTGGTATTTGTCCATGGGCATATCGTCATTCTGGAACAGCATGGCGCTGAACGCCTCGTAGTGGGTCAGGGTGCCGTGGTAGGTGCTCTCACAGACCCGGTAGTGGGCCAGGTTCTTGATGTTCATGTACATGAGCACCTCGGCCGTGCTGCTCTCCTCCGTGGGGAATATATCGATCACGGTGCACTGGGCGCGGTTGACCCGGCCGTCGAAGAAGTACATATATAATTGGGAGACCTCCCGGAAAAAGGCGGGCACCTCCGCGTTGTACTCCTGGTCAATATCCGGTGTATTGCGGTACAGCAGATCATAGATGCTGACCTTCAGGGCGTTGGCGATGTCGTAAAGCGTGGCAATATCCACGGAGATCTGTCCGTTCTCGTACTTGGAGATGGCCGAACGGGTCTTGTAGATGGCCTGAGCCAGCTCGTCCATCGACATACCCCGGCTTTTGCGGGCGTAGCGGATGCGGCTGCCGACTTCTCTTGTGATATTTTCTCTTGCAGTGTCCATAGGTGCTTTCCTCAAAATCAATTCAGGCTCATTTTTTCGCTGGTTTTTAACGATTATAGCAAAATACGTCAAATATGTCAACAAACGTTCCGTTCAGGAAACATAATTTGCACAAATTGTTCCGCAGGGGGAACAGGCGGCAAATTGCCACCCGGTCCATTTTCCGTTATAATGGCAACTAAGGTAAACCTTACGTACGCAAAACTGTACAAAATCACAATAATACTACGTTGAAATTGGAGAGGTGTACAAAATGAAGGTCAAAGCTGATACGTTGTTTTATGGCGGCAAGATCTACACGATGGAAGCGCCGGGCGTCTGCAAGGAAGCAGTGGTGCTGAAGGACGGCAAATTTGCCTATGTGGGCACGAAGGAGGAGGCGCTGGAGCGCTTTGACTGTGCAAAGTGCATTGATCTGCAGGGCAAGACTGTGCTGCCCGGCATGGGCGACTCCCACCTGCACTTCTTCGCTTTCTGCCAGACTTATACCACGGTGGACCTGGGCGGCGCCACCTCCCGCGCCGAGGCACTGCAGCTGCTGCGTGACCGCGCGGCGGAGACGCCCAAGGGCGAGTGGATCAAGGGCTCCAACTTTGACCAGTCCAAGTGGAAGGACTGCGAGGACCGGCTGCCCACCCGTCTGGACCTGGACGAGGCCAGCACCGATCACCCCATCGTCATCAAGCGTGTGTGCCTGCACACGGCGGTGGCCAACACCATGGCGCTGGAGAAGGCCAACATTACCAACGGCTACGTGTACGGCCCCGGCGGCCTGGTGGAGCTGGACGCTGACGGCAATCCCAACGGCATTTTCCGTGAGCAGGCCTCCAAGATCTACGACAATCTGATCCCCGACCCGTTCCTGGTGCCCGCCACCCGTGAGAAGTGCATGAAGAAGGGTCTGGCGCTGGCCTCCAGCCTGGGCGTGACCATGATGCACACCTACGCCGCGGAGATCTGGCACTATGACGAGGACTTCGCCGACTATGTGGCCCGCAGCGACCGCGGCGAGCTGCCGGTGCGTATGGCCGTGTGCCTGGACTATATGTTTGACCCGGAAAACCTGACACCCGAGCAGCGGAATGATCCCTACCGCGCCGCGCGTATGGGCAGCTTCAAGAGTTTCTCTGACGGCTCTTTGGGCTCCCGTTCCGCCAAGCTGTACACCGACTACGCGGACGATCCCGGCAACACCGGTATTCTGGTCATCAGCCCCGAGGACCTGGCCAAGAGAATGTACAAGGCATACCGCCACGGTTTGCAGCCCGCCACCCACTGCATCGGCGACAAGGCGCTGGAGGTCACTCTGGACGCGGTGGAGTACTGCCTGCAGCAGGGGCTGAAGGACGGCATGACGCCGGAGGAGCAGGCCAAGCGTCTCCCCTTCCGCATCATCCACGCCCAGATGGCCACGCCGGAGCTGATCGAGCGCATGAAGAAGCTGCCGATCGTGCTGGATATCCAGCCCACGTTCCTGATGACCGACCTGCACTGGATCGAGGAGCGCGTAGGCAAGGAACGCGCCGTGCTGAGCTATCCCTGGAAGACGTATCTGGACTCGGGACTGATCATGGCCGGCGGCTCCGACGCACCGGTGGAGAGCTTCAATCCCTGGATCGGCATCTACGCCACCGTGACCCGTCAGGATATGGACGGCTATCCCGTGGGCGGCTATCACCCCAACGAGAAGGTATCCGTGTATGACGCGGTGTGTATGTACAGCAAGAACGTGGCCTACGCCAACGGCGATCAGGACCTGATGGGAACCATCGAGGCCGGCAAGTTCGCCGACATGGTGGTCATCGACCGCGACATCTTCCACATTCCCGAAAACGACATCAAGGACATCCAGGTGCTGAACACCTATATGGCCGGCATCGAGAGATATCACCGCGACTGATACGCGCAGCACAACAAAGGAGCTAAGACATGAAATTAAATTCTTTTGACAAGGTCAAGCAGTTGACGGAAGAGATGGTCGCCATCCCCAGCATCAACAAGGAGCCGGGCGGCGAGAGCGCCGTGGCCCGCTATATACAGGACTTCTATATGTCCCTGCCCTACTTCCAGGCACATCCCGAGCAGGTCAAGTGCTTCCAGACCAAGAACGACTTTGTGGTGCGGCACAGCACGCTGGCCTATGTGAAGGGCACCAAGGGCAATTCCAACCGCACGGTCATCCTCATCGGCCACATCGACACCGTGGGCGTGGACGATTTCGGCACCATCCGCGAGTACGCGTTCCGCTGCGAGGAGCTGCCCGCCAAGCTGCGCGAGACGTTCGTGCTGCCCCAGGAGGTCATTGACGATATCGAGTCCGGCGAGTATCTGTTCGGTCGCGGCGCGCTGGATATGAAGTCCGGTGTGGCAGGCCATATGTACCTGATCCAGTACTTCTCTGAGCATCCCGAGGAGCTGGACGGCAACCTGCTGGCTATCGGCGAGTGCGACGAGGAGGACAACTCCAAGGGCATCATCACCGCCCTGGACCTGCTGGAGGAACTGAAGGAGAAGGAGCACTTCGAGTATGTGGCGTGCATCAACGCGGACTACTCCACCAACTACGCCCCCGGCGACGAGAACCGCTACATCTACTACGGCAGCATCGGCAAGCTGCTGCCCTGCTTCGCCGTGTTCGGCAAGGAGGCCCATGTGGGCCAGGCCTTCAGCGCACTGGACCCCAACCTGGTACTGGCCAACATCACGCGCAAGATGTCCCTGAACACTGACCTGTGTGACATCGCACAGGGTGAGGTCGCCATCCCGCCCATCTCTCTGAAGCAGATGGACACCAAGGGCCCCTACACCGTGCAGACGGCGCTGACGGCCTTCGGTTACTACAACTTCTTCACCCACGGCTGGAGTCCTTCCATCGTGCTGGAAAAGAGCAAGCAGATGGCTGTGGAGGCCTTTGACGAGACGGTGGAGTACCTGAATGCCCAGTACAAGCGCTTCTGCGAGCTGAGCAAGGTGGACTTCCATCAGCTGCCCTGGAAGACCCGTGTCTACACCTGGAGCGAGTTCTACAACGAGCTGGCCGCCGCACACGGCGAGGCATTCAAGAAGGCCATTCACGAGTTCACCGTGAAGCTGCATGAGGACGATCCTGAGCTGGATCTGCGGCTGTTCGGCCTGCGTGTGGTGCAGGAGGCATGGAAGTGGTCTGAGGACAAGTCCCCCGCCGTGGTGGTGTTCTTCGGCTCCATCTTCAGTGCCCGTATCGAGATGACCGGCCGCACGGCCAAGGAAAAGGCTCTGCTGGATGCGGTGGAGAGCGCTATCGAGGTGGTGCGGCCCGAGGCCCAGCGCCAGATCAAGACCCGTATGTTCTACCCCTATATCTCCGACTCCAGCTTTATGGCCGTGTGCGACGACACCCTGGCTATCCAGGCGCTGGAGACGAACATGCCCCAGTACGGCGTGAAATACACGCACCCGGTGGATAAGATCCGTCAGATCGACGTCCCCGTTGTCAATATCGGTACCTTCGGCCGCGACGGACATATGCTCACCGAGCGCGTGGATATGCGGCAGACGTTCCAGAATGTTCCCAACATCACCTATGAAGCGGTGAAGCGTCTGCTGAGCTGAGTTATCCCCCCTACGCTGAGAGACCCTGTCAAAACGCACAAAACGCACCAAGCACAAAACGCAAAACGCAAAACGCAAAACGCACAAGCGCAATCACAGAGAAAATCACCTATTGTTTCGCGTGAAAGGAGAAAAGTATGGTTATACTGCAAGCTATTCAAGATTTTGGTAACTGGTTCTGGGGCATTCCCATTTTGATCCTCATCGGCGGCGGCGGTCTGTTCCTGACCATCTATCTGGGCTTCCCCCAGATCCGCCACTTCGGCTACGCCATGAGCCAGACCTTCGGCAAGATGTTCGCCAAGAAGGAAGAGGGCAAGGTCCGTCCCATCTCCGCCGCATTCGCGGCCCTGGCCTGCGCCGTCGGCGCTTCCAACATCGTCGGCGTGCCCGTGGCTATCGCCCTGGGCGGCCCCGGCGCTGTGTTCTGGATCTGGATCCTGGCTATCTTCGGCATGTGCACCAAGTACTGCGAGGTCGCGATGGGCATCAAGTACCGTCGTAAGAACGACGTGGGCGAGTGGGTCGGTGGCCCCGCCTACTACCTGCGCGGTCTGGGCAAGAAGATCGGCGTCGTGTTCGGCGTCGGCTACGCCTTCTTCTTCATGATCGAGCTGGTCCCCTCCCTGGCCTCTCAGGGCGTTTCCGCTGCTGAGCAGTTCAACGTCTTCGGCGCAAACCAGACCGTCACCGGCATCATCATTGCCGTTTTGGTGGGCGTTATCCTGGCCGGCGGCTTCAAGCGCGTGTCCAGCGTCACCGACATCCTGGTGCCCGTGATGGCCTGCCTGTACGTGCTGGGCGCTCTGGTCATCATCTTCGCCCATGTGGGCGAGCTCCCCGCTATTTTTGGCATGATCTTCCAGGATGCCTTCACCGGCCGCGCCGCTGTGGGCGGCTTCGCCGGCGCCACCGTCATGGCTGCTATCCGTTGGGGCGCTGCCCGCGGCGTGTACTCCAATGAGGCGGGCGTAGGCTCCACCATCGCCGGTCACTGCACCGCCGATACGGATCACCCCATCCGTCAGGCCCAGTTCGGTATCTTCGAAGTCTTCATGGATACCATCGTTATCTGCACCATCACCGCCCTGGCTGTTCTGGCCTCCGGCGTGTGGACCCAGGAGGGTCTGAGCTCCGGCCAGCTGGCCCTGGCTGCTTTCCAGTCCGTGTTCGGTAACTTCGGCGCCATTTTCGTCGCCATTACGGTGTTCATGTTCGTGTTCTCCACGATCATTTCCGCCGGCTTCTTCGGCCAGATCCAGGCCGAGATCCTGTTCGGCCGTAAGTTCTCCAAGATCTGGGTGTTTATGTATCCCCTGTTCATCGGCATCGCCTGCGCGTTCTCCAACGTGACCACCATGTACATGATCACCGACGGCTTCATGGCTATTATCGTCATCCTGAACATGATCGGCCTGCTGCTGATGTGCAAGCAGGTGAAGGACCTGCAGAAGGAGTACTACAACACTCCCGGTATGTACTACCTGGCTGACAAGGCCGCCAAGGAAGCCAAGAAGGCTGCCAAGTAACGGCTGACACAGCATAACACAGTGATAACGTAATTCCCCTGTACTGACATCCCCCGCGTTTTGTGCGTTTACCCCCCCCTGGACCTCTCAGCGAAGGGTGCTGGTCCCCTCCAGCACCGGGGCCCGGTCCGGCCTTGTGCCGGGCCGGGCTTCCGGCATTTCAGGGGGCCTGTCCCTCCCCACGATAAAAGGGAACGACCGCCGAATGGGCGGTCGTTCCCTTTTGTGCGGCGGGTGCTTGTTTAACCAAAGGTGCCTTTTTATACACATCACTATCCGGCGGATCGCACCGTTATTCCTCTGCGGGCAGCGTCACGGTAAATGTGGAGCCATTTCCAGGGCGGGAGAACACCGTCACCCTCCCGCCGCACAGCGTTACCACCCGGCGGACAATGGAGAGGCCCAGGCCGTTGCCCCGGTCATCCGGGTATGGTGCAGCCCGGTAGAACCTGTCGAAAATGTGCCGCTGTGTCTCCTCGTCCATACCGATACCCGTATCGGAGACAGACACGGTGACCTCTCCCTCACCCCGCCGCAGCACCACGGTGATCTGCCCGCCGGCGGGCGTGAACCGGATAGCGTTGGAGAGCAGGTTGGACCAGATGTGCTCCACCAGCTCCTCATTGCCGTAATAGTCCACCGGATCCAGGTCTCCCTCCACGGTCAGGCTCTTTTTCAGCCACTCCCTCTCCTGCTGGCGCACACACCGGCGGAGCTGTTCATCCAGGCTGTACAGCGTCTTGTCGGACACGATCTCGGTGTTTTCGTACCGGGCCAGCTCCAGAACGTGGGTGCTCATGGCAGCCAGTCGTTCGGACTGCTGCACCACGGTGTCTGTATAGGTCCGCCGCTGCTCCGGTGTCAGGTCGTCGTTTTGCAGCAGCTTGGCAAATCCCCGGATGGAGATAAGCGGCGTTTTGAACTCGTGGGAAAAGGTATTCACAAAGTCCATTCGCAGCAGCGCCACGCTGGACAGTTCCTCCGCCATTTTATTAAAGCTGCGGATATATTCCGCCACCTCGCCCCGGGCGCCCCGCATATCCACCCGCACGGTATAATCGCCCTCCGCCACCGACTGCGTGGCCTGCATCAACCGTGACAGCGGCGCCAGATACCCACGGAAAATGAATATGGCCAGCAGTACGCCCAGGATGGCGCTGACCGAAAGGATGAGGATGGGCCACAGCAGCGTATAGCTGGCGTCCTCCAGATGCACCAGCCGCTGCACCAGTGTAAATATCCCCAACGCCATCCCCACATACACCTCCACCAGCCCCAGCACCAGCAGGAACATGGTGCCCAGCAGCCGGACAGGCGGCTTTTCTTTTTTCACCTTATTTCTGGCCATTGCCGTCCTCCCGGGGCATCCCCATATAGCCAAATCCCCGAATCGTCCGCAGCTCGAAATCCGGGTTGTCCCGGAATTTCTCTCGCAGTCGGGAGATGTAAACCTCCACAGTGTGCTCGTCCACATCACTGTCCAGATCCCATATGTCGTCGATAAGCTGCCGTTTTGTGAAAAGCGTCCGGGGGTAAGACAGCAGCTTATACAGCAGCAAAAACTCCTTAGCGGACAGCTGCCACGTACTCTGCGGAGTGACGACCTGCAGGGAGCCGCGGTCCAGCACCGTGGTGCCCACCGTCAAGCGTCGGTCTGCCCGGCTGCAATACCGCCGCAGCAGGGCCTCGATACGCCAAAGCATCTCCTCCTCGTCCACTGGCTTGACCATATAGTCATCCGTCCCCGCCCGGAAACCCCGGCGCTTGTCCTCCTGGGTCACGCGGGCCGTCACCATCAGCACCGGCAGATCGCAGTTCCCCTCCCGCAGCGTCTGGGTGAAGGTGATGCCGTCCATCCGCGGCATAGTGATATCCACCACCGCCAGATCGCACTGGTAGTGTTCCATCACCTCCAGCGCCTCCACACCGTCCCGCGCAGGGCACGGCTCGTACCCGGCACGCCGCAGCACCTCGCACATCAGAAATCTGGCGTTGTCATCGTCCTCGGCCACCAAAATGCGGAACATGGCTGTCCCTCCCTTGTGTTTTTTTGGATTTTATCACACCTGTTCTCAAAAATCGAGATTTTTTGAGCTTACGTTGAGGTTTCTTCGGTATACTGCCGTTACCATAGGAAAAATAGGAGGAACACCCCATGCCCAGACCTGTCTGCATCACCTACGACAGCACCTGTGACCTGACGCCCCAGCTGCTGGAGCGCTTCCATATCCGCACCATACCCCTGACTATCCAGAGTGGCGGGCGTGTCTTCCCTGATGACGGAAACTACACCTCGGCGGAGCTGTACACCGATTACCGCCGGAACGGCACCCTGCCCAAAACAACAGCGATCAGTCCAGAAGCGTTCAAGGCATTTTTCTCCCCGCTTTTAGCGGAGGGCTATGACATCGTCCACATCGACATCAGCTCGGAGCTGTCCTGCACCTGCCAGAACGCGGTGCTGGCGGCACAGGAGCTGACGGGCCAGGGACAGATCCACGTGGTGGACAGCCGCCAGCTCTCCACCGGCGGCGGGCTGCTGGCACTACAGGGGGCCAAGCTACGGGACAGCGGTATGACGGCGGCGGACATCGCCGCGGAGCTGCGCCGCCTGACACCCTGCAGCGACACCAGCTTCGTACTGGACACACTGGAGTTTATGTGGAAGGGCGGCCGCTGCAGCGGCGTGACGGCGCTGGGCGCCAATATGCTGAAGCTGAAGCCCTGTCTTGAAATGCGGGAGGGCAAGCTGGCAGTCTGCAAAAAGTACCGCGGCGCCATGGAAAAGGTGTACCGCCAGTATATCACCGAACGGTTGGCGGATAAGACAGTTGTGGCTGATCACGCTTTCATCACCCACTCCGGCGAGGTGGCGGAGACCACCCTACAGGAGCTGACGAAGCTGGTACGGGAGTTGGCACCCTTTCAGGAGGTATTCGTCACCCAGGCTGGCTGTACTGTGTCCTCACACTGCGGCCCCGGCACCCTGGGCGTGCTGTTCCTGCGGCAGCCGGAGCAATAACAAGCTGCGCATCAGTTGTGCACCCATGTCCGCACCAGGTCGGGCACCCATCCGAACACACGGCGGCACTCTGCCCTGCATTCTTGTTCGGTACAGTCCGGATGCGCGGCCATATAGGCCAGCAGGTACGCCCGTACATTCTCTCGAAGGTTTTTCCGGGCAAACCGGAAATCATACTTGGGAATTGCGTCCAGCGCAAATGAGGTCAGCGGGGCGTCGCTGTAACAGGGCTTGGTCAAGTTCACACGGGTCGTGTGGCAGATGGTGTGACGGGCGTTCGCAGGGTGGAGTATGTCCTCCAGATGCTCGAAGTCCGCTTTCGTTTTGCCGGTGCTCAACAATACGCGCGGAAGCTGCGTCTGCGTCAGAAAGCGCCCGTTGGCGAGAGTAGCCTTCAGCAGAAAGGACAGGCAGAAATCCTCCGAATTTGATAAGCAAATATCCACACCGCCGTAGCCTCGCTCATGGAAATACATCTGTCCAAATCGGTTTTTTTGCTTGCGGCTGCGATGGGTATTGTAGTCGGGGAAATGCGTTTTGTCATAGCAATAGGCCTCTACCCATAGCGGCTCAATGGTCACGCCAAAGACCTCGATGCGGCAATCATTGATAAGCTTATCGCCCAGCATTTGCAGAATATGTACCGGTTCATCATAAGCGGCATTTTTTAAATTGCTGACCAAGGTCCACAAGTCGGCAGCGCGGTCCATACACTCAGTCCTTTCCGGGGCGTTTCAAAAAGTATATCACTTGGATGGCGTTCGTACAAGTTCCATAGGAAGAACTTTGCGTAAGGACACACATTCGCCACGTTAGTTCTGCAAAATGGCGTGGATGCGTTTACGGTGTACCCATTCATGCCAAGTAAGATCCCCCAATCCCCTGTGCTGCAAGGGATTGGGGGATCTTCTCGTGTTGATGTGTTTTAATATATATCGAGAAGTTTTGCGTAGATTTGGGCGTTTGTTGGAAGGATCGTTGAAAAGTGACTTGTGTTAACCAAAACGTAACATAACAGGAAAGCCATTGCCTGAAAGCACATTTCCAGTGATTGGTACGTCTATTTCCTCCTCGAGAGCGAGTCTCGGTAATGCAAGTCTACCGGCCATAAATGATACTCGTAGCTCACAACAGAAAACATATTCCATGGAAATAGGTGTTCTGTCACCACTTCCATGTCGCGCTACGCAGGTAAGAAAACAGGGAAAAAGATTGCCGACGAAGAAACGGCGCAGAAAATCATCGCTGCACTGGAAAATGAGAGCATCAAGTATGAGACATACTTCAAGCTTATCATTGCCACGGGGATGCGGCGCGGCGAGTGCTGCGCCCTGCAATGGCGGGATATCGACCGAGAGCAGCTCAATATCCACAGCCTGCGCCACACCGCTGCCAGCCTGATGATCGCGGGCGGTGCGGATATGGCAACGGCAGCGGGTATCCTCGGCCACAGCCAGCTCTCTGCCACGCTGGATATCTACACCCACACCTTCGATAAGAACAAAAAAGCCGCCAGCGCAGGATCGCAAGGGATGCTTGAGATATGACGCAGGATAGCTCCGTACTGAGTATCCTTTGCCTTCCGTGTGGCAGGAGTGACGGCAGTTACGGGAAAAACTGCGGGGTCACGGTAAAAATTCAAGGAGGAAAAGTACGCTTTTGGGCTTACGCCGGAAGCAAAGAAAATGATAGAAATAAACGCGCCACTGGCTAACTGCGGCAGCCAAAGTGAGTTCGTAGAGAAGGCTGTTTGGTTCTACGACGGCTACCTGAAGGTGCAGACCGCCGGTGCGTTCCTGCCCCACGCAGTGGCTGACGTGCTGAAGGGAACACTGGGCGTGTTCGCAAACCGCATGTCCAAGCCGCTGTTCAACCTGACCGTGGAGCACAACATCACCAACCACCTGCTGGCCGCCGACGTGGATATGACACGCGAGGAATACAACAAGCTGCGCGGCGGCAGCGTCCGCGAGGTCACCAGCACACGGGGTATGCCAAGAATCTGACTTGGCACTTAACAACCCCCCTCGTTGCAAAGCGCGGCAGTCCATGTTACAATAAAAATATCTGTGTTGCAGGTAGCACACTCGGGACAACAGCAACCAAATCTTCTTCCGTGTCAGATGGACACACCCTGCACTCGGTGCTGTAGGGATATTCGCCCAAGGAGAGCCTAACTCTGATAGAGACATCTGGGCAGGAGAACCAGGACAAATTTCAATTAATTGGGAAATGTTGTAATAATCGGCCATGTTAAATCAACTATACTAATAGAGCATCCACGTTGGCATATCAGTAGGGAGGTGACATATGAAATATTCAGCCTAATTGCTTGTGTTCGTGTGTTTACAAAACAAGTAGTGAAAGCCTTGGCGGAAAATAAATGGCTTGTTTGTATTTATCCCCTTTTACTTCCGCGCGGTTTGTATTATTATAATGAGGTGCAGAAAAGAAATCCAATCCACAGTATTCTTTACACCGCAAGGCAAACCTTGGAGGTGGGCTTAAAACTACCGCTTTATGAATGTGAGGGGAATCGACTAAAAAAGAGATCGCTAGGTCATCACGTTTCTGAAGGTAGGAAGAAACAGGTAAGGAGGTTAGCAAATGGCACACGATGGTAAATTCGCTCAATATATACGCAGAAAGCATATCCACTGGATGGTTGCTGCAGTGCTGTGTGCGCTAGTTGCATTGCTTGTGTTGCGCAGAATTCAGATGCCTGCCGATGTCCCGCTGCCTCAAGTACCCGTCAGTGATCCTCAACCTAAAACGCCGTATTCCACTCCCATCGAGAATACAAAACTGTACGTTTATGTAAGCGGAGAGGGAGCCTTAGATTCTGAAGAAAGCACTACCTATCCCGAGGAAGCTGCTGTCGAATTAGCAAAATCGTTCCTCGACGACTTGATGACTCCTTCCGATGCTCGAACATTTACGATTACGGAGTACAGGGATCTCAAAGTACGCCTACTGCCAACGACTGATATGGACAGAGAAAGCGCGGACATATACGTACTTAGACCATCTGAAATCAGCAAAGATACTTGGATTGTGGAAATAGATGTTTCCTTTCAATATGAAGGGGTCATCAGCCCCATCGGGAGTGCCGATCAGCGGTGGATTGACATCCTTTATCAAGGCAGTCCCATTGGTTTCCTACTAACACGAAACGGAACGGAGTATACAATGCGTTCTCGTTACAGTGATGCATAATAGCAGTGCAATATTTTTTAATTGAGTGATTTGTCCGTAACCGTCAAAACAGAGGGCGGCTGGACAGACATGGGACAATCATGTTTCGCCAACAATGAAAGAATTTATAGTCGCACTGGAGGGGGCAAACATTACAACAAAATTGGAGAATGGGAAAATTCATTTGCGGCGAGAAGTAAAAAGGCCGTGGCCATTTAAGCCCGAAACAATTAACTATTCAATAGGTTTTGCTGGCTGGAGTCGGAGTGTAGGCGCTAAAACGGCGCGGGAAGTCCTTCAAAAGCTGAAGCTTTACGAAGAGTATCCAGACTATCAAGACTTCCTTGAGGGGAAAGAACCTATGTACCAAATGGTAGAACAGTTTGAGGTTCCACTTAGGCGATTAAAAGATGAATGAATACGCATATTGTGCATTAAAAGTAGTAAAAGCCATCTGATAGATTGCCGAACTTCCTTTCCGCTCCTTTTTCGCCCTTTCTGCGCATTTCCGCGTGTGGGTCACGGTGTGGGGCAAAACTGTCCCACGCTGTGACCCACAGATTAAATTGGCAAAAAAGTAAAGAAAAAGTCCTGTTTTCGAGAGAAAACAGGACTTTTTGGAGCTGCTGGGCGGATTCGAACCGCCGACCTCATCCTTACCAAGTGATAAAATGCCATCCAGCCGTTGCGGTACAAGGGTTTGCGGGTGTTTTTGCCCCAAAAAGGATGAGGTCAGGAACTCTTTGCTCCGTATGCTCCGTCCGTTCGTTTCCGCGTGTGGGTCACGGTGTGGGTCAGCACCGCAATCAGCAACGGTGTGGGTCAACTTTCGCTGGCAGGGGAATGGTCACATTTTGCGCTGCTGGAAACAATAAAAGGGTATCAAAGCGAAGGCATAGAGCCACCGAGCGGAGTGTAATGCTCCCGCCGGGTGGCTCTGCGGGTTTTCGGTATGGGTCAAAATGTGGGTCAAAGCGTTTTCAGCGCATCAAGAAACGGCGGCAGAACATCGTAGATGATCGCACATATGACGGTCCAGTTGGTATCCTCGTAATGATGCACTAACCTGTGCCGCAAACCCGCAATTTTCACCCACGGAATATCGGGATGCTGCGCCTTAAAGTCCTCTGTCAGGTTAGCGGCGTGCTCACCGATGTTATAAAGCGGCGTTGTGACAGTCCATTGAACGGTCTCCTCCGCGAAGATCCTATCCGGCGTGATGTTTTCTTCTGCCACATAACGCAGGAGCTTTTCCGTAGTCTCTCGCATTTTTGCGATTCTCTGCTGGTCGCTGTACTTCATGCGATCTGCACCCCCTCCGCCATCACGGTGTCATAAAAAGCGGAGCCAGCATTGAGCTCCCGCAGCTCGTACACATCCACGGGTTTTCCCAAGGTGCGATGCAGTTCCTCTGCTATGCAGAAAACGTCGGTAGGGTCGAATCTGCTTCCGCCAATCACAATGAGGTCAATGTCGGAAGAGGCATCCGCTTCCTGCCGCGCATAAGAGCCGAACAAAATTGCACGCTCGGCATGGTATTTTTTCAGCAGCCGCCGCACGGCGGTAAAAACTTCGTCCTGTGTATAGACCCTGTCAGACATTTGCTTCGCACCTCCCTCGTTAAACATTTCTTATTATGCAGTATACCACAGATACGAGCATTTCACAAGTATTTACGATACTCACATTTTGCGCCGATATATCTCCGTGCTCGTATTCCCAACATAAAACTCCGCCATATCGTCCAGCCGGAGACAGGCCAAACGGCGTTGCGCTGTTTTTTGATGACCGCAGCCGCAATCGATGTCAATGATGCCGTCACCATGCCATATCCGGAAGGGCTGGTCACTGACACCGGTCAGGAAGTTGACCGGCGTGTGGCCGACGATGCAGATGGTGTCCGGGTAAGGACTTCTATCTTCTGGCTTGATGCGTCCCCAGATGCGCGTATCACGGTCAGCACCGGGACAACCATGAACAAGGTGAAACTGCTGTCCATCAACGGTAATGTCCAGATGATCCGGCAGTCCAGCCAAGAAGCGCAGGATCATATTACGCTCATGGGGCGTGCGATGGTAGAACAGCTCCCGATAGGTGGATGAGCCGCCGTTCCGCCGCCAAAGTTCACGAGCACCAAACTCATTATGCGGCCCGAGGGTGGCGAGGCACATCTGTTCGTGGTTGCCCAGCAGCATGGTCATATTAGACGTATCCATGACCAGCCGCAGGATGTCCACACCCATGGCGCACCGGTCGATAGCGTCACCGATAACATACAGGTGGTCATTTTCGGAAAATTGGATCAGCGCCAGCAGTCGCTCAAACTTATCCAATTCGCCGTGAATGTCCGATACGCAGTAGATCATGCTGTCATCTCCTGTAAATCGTGTTGCTGATAAGTATACTCGATACGGCGGCGATTACAAGTAGGTTCGCGGCTCAAAAGCGGTGACGCAGTAAGCAAAGAATAGGATGGGGAGTAATATGGAGATAGGGAAGAAGACAAGGCAAAAGAGGCATTGACTTATAGAGAGTTCATGTATGACGAGTGCTTCTTCATTTTTTCGGACGATAAAATAGAGTGCATTAGAAAGCTTTCGGAGGAACAAGAGGCGGCGCGTACGATAGGTGTGACGATGGAAGACCACGGAGAATTTGGAACCAATTTGAGGAACGACAGACATTATATTCCAATGAAAATAACAAACGTGGGAAAAGGCTGCGCAATTAATACAAAAATTACTATTAAGTCAACGATCAAAAGGGCGGTTGCATCTTCAATACCGATTTCAATTCCTGTTGGAGGGGAAGTATATACCGGGTTGCTTTTTTACGTTCATGAAAAGCTTTCTGGTAAATATGATTATGGCATACAATACCGTGATATTTACGACAATCAATATGAGCATCACAAGCCCATCACAATAACGGTTGATAGGAAGAATTGTGGAATTCAGATTGCAGAAGACACTACGCATGCACTGACAAAAGAAGCGGCCCTCAATGCCGACAGTTGAAAGAATTGGCAGAGAGGTGGACTTTGACGACGCTGGTGAAGATTATGGAATCTTGGTCGACAAGAGAGACACCGCAAAAGTTTGAACGTATTCGCTGTTATGGACGGGTCACAACGGAACAAAAGAGGATCGCCCTCCGTCGAAGGCGATCCTCTTTTGCATCTACAGAATATCCTGTTGGGTGTTCTTTTTCTGTCTGGTGCCGGATGCGGTGTAACGCTCATCCTCGGAGTAGCGGTCAATGGCCTCCAGGCGCTGCGCTGTGTCTGGAGTCCGTTCCGCGATCAAAGTCAGCAGATATTCGCAAACGGCGGAGATCCCTACCATGGAGTTGAAATAGCTGGTACCGTCTGTGCGGACAAGCAGAATGTGATCCGCGTATTTCGTGACCGGAGACGGTGCCGTATTGGTGACCAGACACAGCCGCATACCGGCGGCCTTTGCGGCCTCGCAGATATGGACGTCGGTCTTGTAGAAGCGGGAGATGCACAGATAGACCAGCACGTCCTGACTGCCGGCGCCATAGAGCGCTGGGTAAACATCATTGGTGTGCTGGAGGAAGATCACATTGTCCTTTACATAGCGGAGTCCCCGCGCAAAATGCTCTGCTGCGGAGCGTGCGGCGCGGTTTCCGAAGATGTAGATATTCCGGCTGGCAGTCAGTGAGGCGGCAATGTGCGCATAGGTGTCACCGGAAGTTGCGGACAGAGAACGCTCTACGTTTTCCAGAGAGACGCGGAGGAAATCCTGAAAGGCGTTTTCACCGTGTGCCGTTCCGCTGCGCAGCCGCGAGCCAAGATCCAGAGAGCTGTGGCCCGTGTTGGCACCTGCCTGTTCCGCCAGATACGCATACAGCGCTGCCTTAAAATCATTATATCCCTCAAACCCGATGGCGCGCGTAAAGCGAAGTACGGATGCATCGCTGACGCCGGCCTCTTTCGAGATATCCATCAAAGAACGCTGGCAGATGGTATACTGATTCTCCATCATGTATCGGGCGATCCGCTCCTGTCCCTTCGTCAGCGGGATGCCTTTGATCCGATCAATAAAGAAATTGTCCATGACTTCCCCCATGTAGCTAGTTTTCTTGTATTCTACCACACAGAAGGGAGGTTGTAAACACTTCTTTTGAATCTTTGTGAATTGGCATTTTAGAAGTGAATACAACAAAATGCACAAATTTGAAGTGCCGCTTTCTATGGAATGCACTATTGACTTATGGCCTGTTATCTGCTAATTTAACATTAGCGAACACAACATCAACATTATAAAAAAGCAGTAAACACAACACGGAGGTAGAAATGGTCGTATACTTAAGTGAATATATCTATCCCAAGGCGGCTGAACTGCTGCGACAGCAGGCCACCGTCGTGGATACCTTTGACAACATCGAGGAGATTGATGCCATCATCGTCCGCGGCGCATCCGTGACGGCGGAGATGATGGACCGGGCGAAAAAGCTGAAGGTCATCGCCAAGCACGGCATCGGCTGTAATTCCATCGACGTGGAGGCCGCTAAACAGCGCGGCATTCAGGTGATCTACACCCCCACCGCCAACGCCGATTCCGTGGCTGAGCTGACGGTGGCACTGTTCCTTCTCCTCCAGCGCCGCCTGTATGAGGCAAACGAAGGCTGCCGTGCCGGACGCTTTACCAGCATCGCGCCCCGGGATTTTCTTGGCACGGAGATTCTCGGCAAGACCTTCGGCCAGATCGGCATGGGCAATATCGCCCAGCGTATCGCCCATATCATGCACAACGGCTTCGGTGTGAAGGTACTGGGCTATGATCCGTTTATCGATGCAGAGGAAGCTGCCCGCCGCGGCTTTGAAAAGGTGGATACCATGGAGGAACTGCTGGAGCGTTCTGACATGGTGAACATCAATGTTCCCCTGGTTCCCAGCACCAAGGGTATGATCTCCCGTGCGATGTTTGATCACTTCAAACCCGGTGCTGTATTTGTCAATGCCGCCCGCGGCGCTGTGATCGACGAGGACGCCCTGTACGATGCGCTGGTGTCCGGCAAGCTGAAGGCTGCCGCCTGCGACACCTTTGTCAACGAGCCGCCCACGGGTGAGAACAAGCTGCTGAGCCTGCCAAACTTCAGCGCCACGCCTCATATCGGCGGCAATACCGTTGAGGCACTGGAAAAGGCAGGTATGGAAGTCGTTACCGAAACGCTGCGTGTTCTCAACGGAGAAAAACCGATTCATCCTGTTCATCTGTGATATAATACGACATAAAGGAGTGTGACTACATGGGCCAGATCCAGATCAACGGCGGACGGCGCTGGGCAGAAGACCGCTTTGCTCCCAATACCTTCCTGACATACGAACTGCCCGACGAGCCGACAGATATTTGCCTGCAGCTGGGGGAGGAGGATCTTATTCTCCCGGGACTGCTGGATATGCATACACATCTGTGGGCGCCGCCCGCCGTTTCCTCCTTTGGCATTGCGGAGGAGAAATACTACGCCACGGGATTTGTCGGGGCGCTGGACGCCGGAACCTACGGCGTAGACGGCTGGGAAGCCGCCGACCGCTTCTGGCGGAACGCCGGTCATATGCACATCAAGTCGTTCCTGTCCGTCCTGCCGGAGGGCCTGACCATCTTCCCGCCCAAAACACCCACCATGCCGGAGGCCATCGATGTCGACCGGTATGTGCAGATGATCCGCGGCAACAAGGGACGTGCCCTGGGTGTAAAGGTGCAGCTGGGCTGGCTCCCGTACAAGAGCGTGACCACGGATACCCAGCTGCTGGATATCTGTCGTGCTATCGCCGACGGTTCGGACAGCCACATGATGGTGCATATTTCCGGCCAGTGCATGGATCCCCGGGCTTCCATGAATGCTATGCAGACCGGCGACATCATCACCCATCCCTACTCCGGATTTACCCATACGATCCTGGACGAGCGCGGAAGGGTCTATCGGGAAGTCTTTGAGGCGCAAGAGCGCGGTGTTCTGTTTGATGTGGGCTATGCCGGTAAGCATTTCTCCTGGAAGGTGTTCAAGGCCGCGTGGGAGCAGGGCGTGGGCTTCGATACGCTGGGCTCAGATATGGCCACCATGACATATCGCACGGAAAACAGCATCGTGATCGACCAGTTCCACATCCTGTCCGCACTGCTCAACTGCGGCGTCGATGAAAACACGGTGTTTCGTGCGCTGACGGTGAACCCCGCGAAGTATCTGGAGTATACGCCTGATATGGCAAAGCACTGCGTTGTTCTGAAAAAGCACGCGGTGGATACAGTCGCGATCGACGGTCAGGGCGACAGCATCCCCATGCACTTCGCCTATGCACCGGCTGCCGTGATCCATGAGGGGAAGCTTCTGCATATCTGATGGCAGAAATAATCATACGACACAAATAACAAAAAGGAGAGACAACATGAAGACGATGAAAAAGCTGCTGGCCGCTGTGCTGGCAACGGCCATGCTGCTGGGCGTGACCGCCTGCGGAAACAAGAACGATACACCTGCCGCCGACGGCGACAACACCGGTACCACGAGTACCACTGTCCTGAAAATGGGCCATGTGTACAGTGAAACGTATCCCATGCACCTGGCGATGCTGGCCATGGCTGATGAGGTCTACGAAAAGACGGAGGGTCGCTACAAGATCGAGATCTATGCCAACTCCTCCCTTGGCAACGAGAGCGACCTGAACGAGGGCGTCAATATCGGCACCGTGGATATGGCCTTCACGGCTACCACGCCGCTGGCCAACATCGTGCCGGATCTGGCCTGCCTCGATCTGCCCTATCTCATTCAGGACTCCGCCCATGCGGATGCGGTGTTCTTTGATAAGAGCAGCCCCATCCGTGCGTCCCTCATCAACTCCATCGACAGCGCCGGTTTCAAGACGCTGGCTCTGGTGGAGAACGGCTTCCGTCAGCTGTACACCAATAAAAAGGTAGCCTCCACGGCAGACCTGAAGGGCCTGAAGATTCGCGTGATGGAGAACCCCCTGCATCTGGAGCTCTGGAATGCGCTGGGCGCTTCTCCCGCGGCGATGGCCGCCTCTGAGGCGATGACCGGCCTGCAGCAGGGCACCATCAACGCTGTCGAGATGTTCCACACTGCATATGCCACCAGCGGCTTTGCCGAGCTGTGCAAGTACTATGTCAACACCAACCACATCTACACCTGCGGCGCGCTGCTGCTGTCCGCAAAGGTGTGGAACGGTATGTCCGAGGCGGATCAGAAGGTGTTCACCGATGCAGCTGCGACCATGGCAGCCACCACGAACAGCCAGCTCCGTGATATGGACGAGAGCAACCGCGAGAAGATCGTCAACGAGCTGGTAGAGGAGGCCTTTGACCTTGATAAGACCGAGCTGCGCGCCATGGTCCAGCCCGTCTATGATGCACACCCCGAGTACAGTGACTTCGTTGCGCAGGTCGACGCGCTGGCCAAGTAAAAATATCTTCTTTTCGGCGGGGGACGGATCCTGCGTTCCCCGCCGCATTCTATGCGAAAGAGAGGCGAATAGACGTGTCAAAGGTCTGGAAGACCATTCAAAAGGTGACATATGCGATCTCCGGTTTTTCCATGTTCGCGGTGATCATTCTGATTTTCATCAATTCCCTTTGCCGTTATATCTTCAAGTACAGCATTCCGTGGTGTGAGGAAATGACGCGCTTCATGTTCATCGCTACAATCTTTTTTACGCTGAATATCATGGTGGCCAATAAGGCTGCTCTGCGTGTTGATATTCTGGACAACCTCCTGCACGGCACCGCCAAGTTCATTCTGGAACGCATCATCGCCCTGTTGACACTGGCGGCACTGGCGGTCTTCACACTCAGTGGTATCTCTCTGGTGCAGGCGGGCAGCCTGTCTGTCAGCCCCAGCCTGCGGATCCCCATGTACTATGTCTACGCACTGCTGCCTTTGGGATATTTTCTGGCACTGATTGAAACGATTCGGCAGGAAGTCCTGGCGATCAAAGAGTTCTGCACGAAACGGAAGGAGGAGAACGCATGAGTACGCCTGTCGTATTGTTTGTCAGCCTGCTGCTGTTCATGATCATCGGCGTTCCGGTGGCGTGGTCGCTGTCACTGTCCTGCATTGCCGCTCTGCTGACGATGGACGGAATGCCGCTGGTACTGTTGACACAGCGCGTTTTTACCGGCGCCAACAACTTCAGTTTTCTGGCAGTCCCCGCCTTTATCATCGCCGGTGAGGTGATGAGCCAGGGCGGCATCTCCAAGCGTCTTGTGGATATGACCTCGGTGCTGTTGGGGCGTGTCCGCGGCAGTCTGGGCATTATCTCCGTCGTGGCGTCCACCATCTTTGCCGCCCTTTCCGGCTCCGCTACCGCTACAACGGCGGCTATCGGCGGCCTGATGTATCCGGAGATGGAGCGCCGCGGCTATCCCAAGGATTTCTCCGCTGCGGTACAGGCCATCGGCGGTACGCTGGGACCCGTGATCCCGCCCAGCCTGATGATGATCTTCTACGGCGTCGCCACAGGCGAGCCGATCACAAAGCTGCTGATGAGCGGCGTTGTCCCCGGTATCCTCACCTGTATCCTTCTGTGCCTGATGGTGTACATCATTGCCAAGAAGCGAGATATGCCTGTGGAGGATGAGCCGTTTTCATGGAAACGGCTCTGGGATGCCACCAAGGATTCCGTTCTGGCACTGTTGATGCCCATTATCATTCTGGTTACGATCTATTTCGGCATTTGCACCGCCACGGAGTCGGCTGCGATCGCTGCCGTGTATGGCATTATCATCGCCAAATTCGTCTATCGTTCCGTTTCGTGGAAGGGCCTGTGGGAGATCTTCAAAAAGAGTGCCCTGCAGACGGTGGTCGTTTCCATCATGGTGGTCACGGCACAGCTGTTCGGTTGGATCGTCACCTACTACAATATTCCCAACCTGCTGGCCACGTCCATCCAGTCTATCGCCTCCTCCGCCACCGTTTTCCTGTTCCTTGTGCTGGTGATGCTGTTGATTGCGGGTATGTTTATGGAGGCCCTGTCTGTGGTGATCATCGTAGCGCCCATCCTGCATCCCGTTGCGCTGGCCTATGGTATCGATCCCATCTTCTTCGGCTTCTTTACTGTTTTCGTCATGTGCATCGGTATCGCTACGCCGCCCTTCGGCCCCTGTCTGTTCGTCTCCTGCAGTCTTTCCCAGCGGCCCTTTGTCAAGGTGTCCAAGGAGATACTGCCCTTTATCGCGGTGGAGATACTGGTTGCCATCATCCTGATCTTCCTGCCGCAGATCGTTACATTACTTCCCAATCTGGTAAAATAAGAGGCTTACTATGAAACTGTTTGATTGTACGCTGCGCGACGGCGCAAATGTTGTCGGCAACGGCTTTTCGCCGGAGCTGACGGAAAGCATGGTAAAGAATTTGCTCCGCTGCGGTATTCAGGATATCGAGCTGGGCAACGCCAAGGGCATCGGCTCCTATGATGCTGGCGCCACGGCTCCGCTGGATGACGAGGGGTATATGCGTCTGGTGGAGCCCTATACGGAGCAGGGACGACTGGGTATGTTCCTGCTGGCGGCAAAGGCTACGCCGCAGCGTGTGGCGCTGGCTGCCGCACACAAGCTGTCTTTCCTGCGCGTCGGTATTGCCGCCGGCGACGGCCGGAAGGCGATAGACGCCGTACACATGGTAAAGGATGCCGGCCTGACCTGCCGCTACTCTCTGATGAAAGCCTACATCTGCACGGCGGAGGAACTGGCGGATGAGGCCGCCATGCTGGCCGCCGAGGGCGTGGACCGCATCACCATCATGGACTCCGCCGGCACGATGTTCCCTGACGAAGTCTCTGCGTATGTCACGGCTATGCGGAAAAAGGTCAGCATTCCCGTGGGCTTCCATGGCCACAGCAACCTGGGACTTTCACAGGCCAATGCGCTGGCGGCTGTGGCGGTCGGCGCCGAGGAGGTCGACTGCGGCCTGCTGGGCATGGCACGCAGCGCCGGAAACTGCTCCACGGAAGTGGCGGCTGCCACATTCCTGCGGGAGGGGCTCCTCGGCGGTGTGGACTTCTATGGACTGCTGTCCTATTTGGACAATGAACTGATTCCCGCCATGCAGCCCTATGGCTACCGCCCCGCCGTACTGCCGGAGGATCTGATTCTCGGCCTTTCCGGCTGCCACTCCTCTTTCCTGAAGCTGTTTCATCAGATTGCACAGGAGGAATCTGTTCCCGTTTACCAGCTGATCGTGGAAGTTTCGAAGACTGACAGAAAAGCTCCCGGTGAAGAATTGATCCGGCGTACAGCGCAGGCTTTGAAGCATACGCAGACGGCCTGAAGGGAGTCCAGCCATGCCGTCTGTACAAGTATACGTCAATCGGAAACTGTCCGATGTGCAGAAGCGCGGGGCTGCGTCCTGCATCATCCGTGAGATATCGAACAAGCTGGAAAAGCCAAAGGAACTGGTAGCGGTATTCTTCATGGAAACGACGGGGGATATGGCGTTTTCCGGCAGCATGGGCGGAGCCGTCTGCCCCACCGTGCAGCTTTGCGCCGGAGGTGTCTCCCCGGGAGCCGTTTTGGACAGCTGCATGGCCGGTATTGCGGCTGGCTTTCAGCACAGCGGGATATGTCCCGCCAACGCTGTGCGGATCTATGTCACACCCCCCGAAAAGGGCCGGTTCTGCATGGGAGGTGTGCTGGTATGATGTGGCTGATGGTGCGCTGTATGGAGGAAATATCCGTCTCGGCGCTGGCAAAATTAGCGTCTGCGATCACTGATGCTGCCCATCGGGAGACCGGTGTTCCCATCGGGGATATCCGCGTTGAATTCCGGTCATACATTCCCGACAGCACCTATTACACCGGCGCCAATATAGAAGCTCTGCAATAAGCAAGTGCAATAGAGATTCTCCTCAAACAGAGAC
>OLOB01000591.1_pt1 | contig 27967 bp, 30 predicted proteins | sample 1671911 | NCBI WGS metagenome assembly OLOB01 (sample SAMEA3136625, study PRJEB25190) | human gut metagenome | biome: human gut; feature: human-associated habitat; material: faeces | place: Austria | collected 2013
GAGCAGCTGACTTGTAATCAGCAGGTTGTAGGTTCGATTCCTATTGCCAGCTCCAAAAACTCTAGTTTTTCTAGAGTTTTTTATTTTGCTAAATTTTATATAGTAAACACTTAAATTATACAGAAAAAAAGTAAGAGTTTATGATAAACTCTTACTTTTTTCTCATTAAAATTAAGGCCTTTTTTTAGAAATATTCAGTTTTATTCTTACATCATCTCCGTAGAATTTAAATAATTTGAAATTACCAAGTAATCTAGAATATAGTCTAGTAGTATAAATATTTGATATTTCTAATAAGCTTAAATTCGTAGAGATAAGCATTTTTTTATTATTTAAAAGCTTTTTGTTTATTAAATTAAATAATTCATTAGTAGCAAAATCAGTAACTTGTTCAGCACCTAAATCATCAATGATAAGCAAATCACAATTAATAAGAAGATCTAATAGTGTAGAATTATTCTCTAAAGCAATAGATCTTAAGTCTTTAATCAACTCATCAGAAGTCTTGTAGATTACTAAATAGCCTTTATCTAATAATTCTTTAGCAATACACCATGATAAGAAGGTTTTGCCTGTACCCGATTCACCATAAAATAATAAATTAGTATTACTTTTTTCAAAGTTAGGAAGATATGCACCAATAATAAATTCATAGATCATTTCCATGTTCTTTTTTTGGGTATATTTATGGTTATTATCATAGGTAGAAGAAAATAAATTAATATTAAAGTTTTTAAAGTTACAATTACGTAAAGAATTTTCAAGTTCTGAAGTCTGATAATATAATTTAACTAGTTTTGATTTATAACAGCTGCATTTTTTATTGCCAATAAATCCTGTATCCTTACATTTATTGCATTGATAATGCAATGTTAAGTAGTCCATAGGATAACCATTAGCTGTAAGTAATTCATATTTTCTTTCCCTAAGGCTAGTTATTTTTTCACGAACAGCATTAAGCTCTTCCTCGGGAATTCCACGTAAAATTGACATTGGTAAAGAGATAGAAAGCCTTTGAATTTCATTATCTAGTTCCATAACTTCTGGAACCGTAAGTTTGATTTCTTCTTTTCTACGTCTTAAGGCCTTCTTTTCATCTTCTTGTATTTTTTCATATAGTTCAGTTATTTTTTGTTGATATCCTTTAATCATTATCATACCATCCTAATAATTCTTGCTCTAAAGTATCATGAGCTTTAGAAGCAGTTACATTAATATTAGAGTTATTCATCCTTTTACTATTATTACTTGTATAATTACTTTTATTTATAGATGAAGGAGATAGTTTATTTTCCTTTTCAGCAATTGCTTCAAGAGTTTTTAAATTATTTTTATTCCAATTAGATAAAATTCCATCAATATATTTAAATTCAGCTCTATTTAATCTTTTGAAGCATCTATTGCAGGCTTCTTCTATTACCGGAATAGGGAAGTTAAATTCCATAATCCATTTTTCTAGCATTTTTTCTTGTGGCTTCATGATTTCAGTATTATTAATTCCTAAGTATTTTAAGATATGGCGTATTTTTGCCCATTTATCTTCGTTCATAGTAATATAGTGCTGAGCTTGTTCTAGTGTTGTAATTTTCATTTCATGCCATGATTGAGCTATTTTATTTAAATATCGATAATCAGTTTTACCACGTTGAATATAATATTCTAATAGAAGTAGAGTCAATTCTGTAGATAAATTATAATCTTCTTCCCAACTTAAATAATTTGTCATTTCAACAGGGGATAGAGGACGCCCTAAAAGTCTTTCAATATCTGCTAGCATATCTTTTCTTGAATTATTATTAAGGGCTTCTAGTAAATTTACTTCTTTATTTTGAGTCTTATCTTCTTTGGATAAATCTATAAATTCTATATTAAAATTCCCCATTTTATCTATTGGGACTAATTCAATTACACCTTCATCATTCCAATAATTAATAGCATTTATAACATCAGATTCTAAGATGTTAAGATTTGCACTTATAATAGATGAACTGACTCCCATTTCGCCTGCAACATTATATTTAAGAAGTAGCAGATATACCTTGACAAATTCACCACGGGCATTAGGCATATATTTCTCGATAAATATGTTACTTACAGGAGTAAAGTTTATATGTTTATTTTTTAGCATAAATGTGCTCATAATTTTTCGCTACCTTTCTTGGTGTAATAACTAGATTAATTATAGCAAAGCTAAATGAAAGCCTCAACTAAGCTTAAAAATATTAATTATGAATAATAACTTTTAAAATGGGAAAATTAATTGATGTGCTGAAAAGTTACAAAGGAGGATTAGTAATGGATTCAAAACAAAAAGATGATATAAAGTCAGTGCTCAAATACACTATAACTGTCATTTGTATTATTTTTGTAGTATTTGCAATAAAAGAAATAATTATTAAAGATATAGACATAAACTCTTTAGAAAGTGGTACAGCTGTAGAAGTTTTAAGTGGAAATATCATCAGTAGTAATGATCTGGACGATTTAAGCACCATAAAATGCATGGCTTCATCAGCAACTATAATTGCTGATAGTTTTAATGTGGAAGTTAATGGCTATAAGATACAAGTAGCAGATAGTGTCTTTGGTTATGTTAGTAATAAAGAAGAGCGTGATGAAATATTACAAAAGGTCTGTTTAAGCTATATAAATGAGTTAGGTATTGATAGTAAAAATGTATTAAAGGTATATGTGAATAATAATTTAAAAGCAATTCCTGAAAAAGTAAGTATAGCAAAACTAGAAAGTAGTGGGGAAATTGCTGAAGATTTATATGATGCAGTAGTAATAAATGAAAATCTTTTAAATATGGAAATGGAAGTTATCAATAATCACGAAGAAAGCATTGCGCCAGCAGTAGTAGAAGAGAAAAGTGATGAGTTATATATGGGTGAAAGTATTTTAGAAAAAGGGGAGAGTGGAAGGAAAGTTATATATACCAAAGAGTATTATAGCGGTATCAATAAGATTTCAGAAAATATTATTAATGAAGTAGTGATTAAGGAAGCAAAACCAAGTGTAGTAAAAAAGGGGATAAAAAATCCTTATTATGATGGAGTTAGATTTTTAAATAATCCTCTTAAAGATGCATCCGTTACTTCAGTGTTTGGTGAAGCAAGAACTGGAGGCTATCATAAAGGTATTGATTTAGCTAAAAATTTAGGTGAGGAAGTACATAGTGCTTATGAAGGAACAGTAGTGTTTGCCGGATATAATAATGGTGGATATGGAAACTTAGTAATAGTTCAACATGAAAATGATATGCAGACATATTATGCTCATTTAAATGAAATATCTGTTTCAAATGGACAGTATGTAGGACAGGGAGAATTATTAGGAACTGTTGGTACAACAGGATATAGTACGGGACCTCACCTTCATTTTGAATTAAGAGTAGGGGGAAATCCTGTGGATCCGGCTCAATATATGTTATGAATTTAGTTCAATATTATTATAAATTATAGAATGAAAAAATTAAAAGCCTATATCTCAAAATTAATATTTTGAGATATAGGCTTTTAATTTAGAAGTTTACTTAAATTTATTTTACCACAGCCTTGTTTGTAGGTTTCAATATTCATAACATCGGCATTTAGTTTTAATGTGGAAATTATATCATCAAAAGTTAAATCAGGATTTTTTTCATATAAAAGAGCACATACACCTGAAATAAAAGCAGCAGAAAGTGAAGTTCCAGAAAAAGACTTATATGATGAATCAAGTTTAGGGGCATACATTTTTATATTATTTTTTTCAGGAACAAAAGATATATTGCTATTGAGAGAAACAATATCTACACAAGCAGCAGAAAAGTTAGGCTTAATATCCTTCTTCACATCTCCACAGGAAGAATAAGCATAGGATTTTATTTCACCAGAAGTATCAAGTCCAGAAACAGTTATGCAATGTGGACTTAATGCAGGACCAGTAATGGTGCTAGCTTCATTTCTATTGCTACCACTAGGAAGGACAGGAATAATTGAGGAATTAACAGCTTTTATAAAAATATTATCAAATAGAGTATAGATAAAATTATTAAAGGTTAATAATTCAAATGGAAGGCATAAGACACGAATATTATATTGCTCCTTTAAGAGAATAAGCTCTTCAATAGAAAATAGTACATCAGATATGAATCCTTTACCAAGCTTATCAAATGCTTTAAAAACATGAAGTTCAGAACTAGTTGCTATTCCTTTATAGATACCATTTGATGATTCACCATTTCCGGCAATTATTCCGCAGATACTAGTACCATGACCATTGTCATCATAAGGATTAGTAAAAGAATTAATTAAGTCAACAAAAGTATGAATTCGATTTTGAGGAAGGGTTAAATCTTTATGAGGATACACACCTGTATCTACAACGCCAATTCCTACACTTTTGCCACTTAAAGAAGTATTTGTGTGTAGCCGTATTTTATTGGCTGAAAGTACGCTCATTCCACAAAGAAATAAATATTGATCTAGACATATATATTGAATTTCAGGATATTCTAATAATCTTTCTATTGATTTTGAATTTAATTTTACACATATAATATTACAGCTTTCAATTTTTCTTACGATAATACCTTTATAAGATGAAACTTTTTTTACTATGAAATCTGGAAATTTAGCATATTTAATTAATATTCTATGATTCTTATTAGGATATAAAGCCATAATAGCCTTTAAATCAGGATCGATTTTCTTATTAAAAGAGAACATAAAATACCTCTGTAATTAATCTTAGTATTATATTATAAGAATATCACTAAATTTGTTAATAGATTAGAAGAATACCTGAAAGAATAAAGCTAATGCTTCCACTTAAGAATAATAATGCCTAATATCATCAACCCTAAACCTAAAAATTGAAAAAAGGAAAAAGATATTTTTTCGCTACCAAATAATCCAAAAGCATTAATTATTCCAGCAGCAGCAAGCTGAGCTATTAAAATAGTTCCTATTCCTATGGTAGTTCCCAATGATTTTATACTAAGCATAACTGTAAGTGTAATTATAATTCCTAGTGCTCCACCAAGAAGATAAAGTTTATTTACATCTTTAATGGATTTAAAATCACCTTTACCCCAAAATAGTACTAGGATAATAGCTATGACTAAGGCAGAACCATGAACAACTACGTTAGTTTCCATATCACCGATTTTTTCACTTAAACGAGTGTTAAATACGCCTTGAATGCTCATGGCAATGCCAGAAATAATGGCACTTATAAAACCTAACATATATATCACCTCAAAGATATTGTGCCAAATAATTTTATATTTAATGTATTTTAGATATTAAAAAAAGGCATTTGCAATAAGCAAACACCATATATTATTCAAAAGCCTTACTGATTTGTTCTTCATCGTATCCTAAAGTGACACCTAAGCTTAATACATCTTCTAAAAGTGTATTAAAGTGGTCCGTTGAAGGAGATATAATTAAATCATTTATATCAATAAATAAATTTAAAAATTGATCACTTAAGCAGTAATCGCTAGGTCTTAAATTTAATTCATAAGAATTTAAATAGTTCTTGTAAAGCCCTAAATTAATAACGTGGGCTAAAAAATCAATATATTTTTCAAATATGACATCATGATTTAATTCGGATTTATTATCAATCCAATATTTATAGCAGCTTGTTTCTTGAGCTAGAGAACTTAGCTTAACTTGTAATTCTAAATGCTTTCTGGCAGCAAGTTTATAGTCAGATAAGCTGTCATCTATTATTTTTTTAGCGTATTTATCTCTTTGATATTCTGCAAGTGATAAAATGTTCATAATTTATCCTCCTATAGGACTATATTAAAATAATATCATTAATCTAACTATATTTTACAAAAACATTTAGGGATTGAAAAGGTGAGTAAACGAATACAAAAAATAAAATTTTGAAAATTTTGAAAAAATAAAAAAATACCATGAAATATAGACCAATATAGATTTATAATATCTATATTGGTTTATATTTCATGGAAATTAAATTTATTAGAAATGTTTTAATGGATATGTTTGAATTAAAGTTTCCCTTCGATTATTAGAAATCTTCCAAAGCTCTAATCTATTTACTTTCAATGTTGATAAATTAGACTTTAATTCAGTTGGTCCATCAATTCTTTTAACTTCTTTATTAAAGTAGTTCATATTAGCTAGAGTTAGGTGAATATTTTCATTTGCACTTAAATTTTTAGTATTAAATCCATGCAGTTTAAGGTTATCAGATAATAATCTACTTAATCTTTTAATATAGCCTATATCATGTATTTGTAAATTTAAAGTTTTACTAGTATCAGACACACTAACTTTTGAAGATAATTCTACTTTAAAAAATTTATATGGTTTAAGAACTTTGTCTATAACAAGATTTAATTTATCTATGTTAGGGTTTTCTAATACCTCTAGAGGAATATAAGGTATAGGAGAATTCCTATTAGCTTTATATCTCTTAGAAAGATTTTTTTGAATTGGACTTAAATTTTTGTATGATTCATCATCAAACAAAGCTACTAAATAATATTTCATAAATATGACCTCACAAGCTAATTTTTATATGCAAACTTTGTAATAAATTATATCACATTACCAATGATATTACCAATTGCTATAAGTTTAAATCAAATGGCCATTACATTGGCTAAATAATCAATATATTGGAAGAAAAAAACCTATTAACACTGATAGACTTTATGTTATAATGGTTAGAGTTGATTTTATGAAAATAAATAAAATTGTCTTTTTAATGCAAATATGGATATATTTTACGAAGCAGGATAAATTAATTATATATATTTTTAGGTAAGGGTGAATAGGATGGAAACATTAATTATTAATGGAGGCGGAGCTTTAAGAGGATCTGTCGAAATAAATGGAGCAAAAAATGCAGCAGTAGCTATTTTACCTGCGGCTGTATTAGCAAGTAAAGGTAAATGTATTATAGATAACATACCAGACATAGAAGATGTACATTGTTTAGAAAGAATTTTATTGGATTTAGGCTGCAGTGTAAAAAAAACTTCTAAAAATGTTTTAGAAATTGATGCTACGGATATTAACACTGTTAATGCGTGTACAGAAGATGTAAGAAGAATGAGAGCTTCTTACTATTTCATTGGATCTTTGCTAGCCAGATTTGGAAAAGCTAAAGTTGAATTACCAGGAGGATGTCCAATAGGAGTAAGACCTATTGATCAACATATAAAAGGTTTTGAAGCTTTAGGAGCTAATGTTACAATTGAACATGGTGCTGTTTTAGTGGAAGCAGAAAGCTTAAAGGCAGCAAACATTTTCTTTGATGTTGTATCTGTTGGTGCAACAATAAACGTTATGATAGCAGCTACAATGGCTGAAGGAACAACTGTTTTAGAAAATGTAGCAAAAGAGCCTCATGTAGTTGATGTTGCTAACTTCTTAAACTCAATGGGTGCAGATATCAAAGGTGCAGGAACAGATGTAATAAGAATAAAAGGTGTTAATGAATTAGTTGGATGCAATTATAGCGTTATTCCAGATCAAATTGAAGCTGGAACATTTATGATTGCTGCGGCAGCAACAAAAGGTGATGTTACAATCACTAATATAATTCCTAAACATTTAGAATCAATTAGTGCTAAGCTTATTGAAATGGGAGCTATTGTTAAAGAAGGTGATGATAGTGTTAGAGTTACAGTAGATAACGAATTAAGAGGTGTTAATGTAAAAACAGCACCATATCCAGGATTCCCTACAGATGTACAACAACCTATGTCAGTATTATTAAGCATAACAAAAGGAAGAAGCTTAGTTACAGAAAGTATCTGGGAAAATAGACATAAGCACACTGATGAATTAAAGAAGATGGGTGCTATGATAAAGGTTGAGGGAAGAACAGCTATAATAGATGGTGTAGAAAAGCTTGAAGGAGCAAAGGTAATTGCTACAGACTTAAGAGCTGGTGCTGCTATGGTTATTGCTGGTTTAATAGCTAATGGAGAAACAGAAATAGTTGATATTGAGCATATAGATAGAGGATATCCTCATATTGAAGAAAAATTCAGAAGCTTAGGAGCAGACATAAGAAGAGTAGTAAGATAATTCTGGGGGAATTAAGATGAAATTTTGCTCATTATATAGCGGAAGTAGTGGAAACAGTATATTTATAGCATCAGATAATACGAGAGTATTAATTGATGCTGGCTTAGCGGGCAAAAAGATCGATGAGGCCTTAAAGCATATTGGAGAAGAAGCAAGTAGTATAGATGGAATTTTTATAACACATGAACATATTGACCATATAAAAGGTGTAGGTGTTTTATCAAGAAAGTATGATATTCCTATATATGCTAATGATAATACATGGGCTGTTATGGAAAAAAACATAGGAAAGATAAAAGAACATAATATAAGGATAATGGATAGAAGATCGTCTATTGCAATTAAAGATTTAGAAATAAGGTCTTTTAACATACCTCATGATGCAATTGCACCGGTAGGATACACTGTATCTTCTGGTGGAAAAAATGCAAGCGTAGTTACGGATTTTGGAGTTTTCACTGAGGAAATAAGAGATAATATAATTGATTCTGATATTATATTATTAGAAAGCAATCATGATATTAATATGCTTAGAATGGGACCGTATCCTTATAATTTAAAGCTTAGAGTTTTAGGGGAAAATGGTCACTTATCTAATGAGGATTGCGGTAATGCTATTGTAAGTCTAATTAAAAGTGATAAAAAGAAGCAGATAATGCTAGGACATTTAAGTGGAACAAACAATCATCCTGATCTGGCTTATCAGACAGTGGTAGATGTACTTTCAGCAAATGGCATAAGACCAGGGGATGATGTCACTTTACAATTGGCTAGTAGACATAATCCAAGTGAAATAATATTGTTATAAAAATATTGAAAATAATATGTTACATAAAGTATAATCTTAGTAGCAAAATTAAAAAAAAGAGGAGAAAATACTATGAGTTTATATAAACAATGGACAGAAATGGTTGTAGAATATGTAAAAACTAAAGGAGAAAAAGCTTTCTGGGCTGAATATACAAAAGTTGAAACAGCAATATACAGAGATTTATTAGCTAACCACAAAGAAGCTATAAAGATTACAATTGCTGATTTTGCAAAGAAGTATGAAACTTCAGTAGAATTCATCATGGGATTTGTTGATGGAATCAATGATAGTTTAAACAATTCATATGATTTAGAAACTATAGATGAAAACACAGAATTAACTTTAGATGTTAATTTAGAAAAGTTATATTTCAATATGTTAGAAGCTAAAGCTAACTACCTTTATACATTACCACAATGGGATGGAATATTCTCAATAGAAAAGAGAAAAGAAATTCAAAAAGCTTACAAGGCAACAAACATGGTTATCAATGATAACAAAGTTGGTAGAAATGATGCTTGTCCATGTGGAAGTGGTAAGAAATATAAGAAATGCTGTGGAAAGTAATATAAATTATAAAAGAGATTTGATGTATATCAAATCTCTTTTTGCTAGTATTTAAGAAAATTAATAATATGCATAAGAAATACGTAGGTTTTGCTGTCAACTTTAGTAACCCTTTTAAATAAATTATAATAAGAGTTTCAAAGACAGGAGAAAGAGATATGTTTAATATATTTCCATATGTATTTCAGACAACTTTTAATACTTTGATGAATAGTGATTTTATAGATAATATTATTGATAGTGTTTTAAACAATGAAACAGTTAATAATATGATAAATGAAATAGAAAATATGGTATCTTTAGATATAAATCTTAGTGAAAGGGAAAAAGAATATATAATAAGTGGAAGATTACCAGGGGTAAGGAAGTCAGATATTGATGTAGATTACAATAATAACTATGTAACAATAAAGGTTAAAAGAAATAAGTTTTTTTCTAATGGACAAAATTTTGCAGTGGCAATTATAGGGCCAGAAGAGGAAGAAGTTAAGGATTTTTATGTGGGAAATGTTGATCCATATAGTATTAAAGCTGTATTTAAGGATAACTTGCTTACTGTACATGTTCCAAAGAAAAATAAGATTGATGATAAAGCTACCATAATTAATGTAGATTATACAGTTAAATAATATATAGCCTAAGGAGGAAAAGATTATGAACATAACGATAATTTCAGTAGGAAAGCTTAAGGAAAAATACTTAAAGCTAGCCATTGATGAATATGCTAAAAGATTAGGAAGATATTGCAAGCTTGATATAATAGAGCTACCAGATGAAAAGACCCCTGATAATGCATCAGAAAAAGAAGAACTTCAGATAAAGGATAAGGAAGGAGAATTAATCCTTTCTAAGATTAAAGACAATATGTTTGTGGTGGCTATGGATTTAAATGCAAAACAAATGACTTCTGAAGAGTTTTCTAAGTTTTTAGATACCCAAGGTGTAATGGGTAACTCCAATATAGCCTTTGTTATAGGGGGAAGCCTTGGGCTATCTAAAAATGTTATAAAGAGAGCTAATCACAAGATATGTTTCTCTAAAATGACATTTCCACACCAATTATTCAGAGTAATGCTTTTAGAGCAAATTTATAGAGCATTTAGAATTATGAAAAATGAACCGTATCACAAATAAATGATATTTTTAGTCTTAGGTATGTATAACTTGCCTAAGGCTATTTTTATTATAGAACCAATAAAAAAAAGTTTGAAAATAAAATAGTTTGATTATCAAAACAAATTAGTGTATAATACATTTAGTAAAGACAACTTACTTAAAATAGGAGAAAATATTATGAAGAAAAAATTAAAAATAATAGGTATTAGTACATTAGCATTAATATTAGTATTGGTTATTGGAATAGGAACAGTGTTTTTTGGAGAAATTCGCACACTAGCATCTTTTAAACAATTAAATGAACATCCTTTTTATGAAATGACTTATTATGCAGATTATAATTTAGACGAATTTTTAATAAATGGAGCTGCAACAGATGATGAACTTGTAAGCTTTGTAACTAAGCAAATATTAAAAGGAGTTTCTTTTGATGTTAATCCAGATGGAGCCTGCAGTACTTTTGTTGCCACTAATTTAGAAGATGAAAATCTTTTTGGAAGAAACTTTGATTATGTACATTCTATAGGACTTATTGTTCGTACTCAACCTAAGAATGGATATGAGTCAATTTCTTTAGTTAACTTAAATCATTTAGGATTAAGTTTAGAAAATATGCCTACTAAGAATTTTATAAATCGTGTTATTACTTTAGCAGCACCATATGCACCATTAGATGGTATGAATGAAAAAGGACTTGCTATTGGAGTTCTTGTTATTGAGGATGGAAAAGTTCATCAAAACACTGGGAAAGTTCCTATAACAACTACTTCTGCAATTCGTATGGTTTTAGATAAGGCAGCAACAGTTGATGAAGCTATTGAATTACTTAAAAATTATGATATGAATTCAAGTGGAGAAACAGGTTACCATTTCCAAATTGCAGATGCTACTGGAAATACAGCAGTTATTGAGTATATAAATAATGAAATGCATGTATTAACTAAAGAAGAAGGACATACAGCAGCAACAAATTTTGTTCTTTATAATGGTATGAATTCTGGGTATGGACAAGATCGTTATGAAAAGATTAAAGCTAAGCAAGAAGAGACAAACGGAATAATGAGTGAAGATGAAGCAATGGATCTTTTACTTAGTGTACCAGCACAAGGTATGAGAGAAGTTGAAGGTGGAGAAGGAATACCATCAGATACACAATGGTCATGTGTGTATAATTTAGATGATTTAACTTTACAAATTTGTACAAGTAGAGATAAGTCTAGAACTTATAATTACTCATTAAAATAATTAAATAAATAATATAAGAAAACAACTATTTAGTAGAACTGTATATATCAATTAGACAGGATTATATTACTAAATAGGTGTTTTTTTATTTGTGATTAAAGCTTGAAGTTATTACAAATAAATCAAAAGTAATACGATAAAATTTGCTAAAAACAAAAAAGTAGACATAATTTTTATTGATAAATATAATATAAATATATAAAATGTATAAAAATATAGCGTTTTTCAATATTAGTTAGAACATGCCACTATATAAAAGTTTCTAAAAAGATAGAGGGGAAGATCAAACCAAAGCTAGTAAAAAACTCTAAAGTTGCAGCTAATCATAATGGAGATGAAAATACATATTTTGCAGATAAAATTAAACAAAATAAAGAAAAGATACTGATTGGACTTGCTTATCTTGATCGTATGTATAATTTCAATATTGGAAATACAAATATTAAAGATGTTATTCTTGATACACCGGGGTATTTTGGAGGAACAGTAGATTTATTAGATTGGATTATTAGCATAGGAGGTTCTGGAGGAGATACACTGAAAATCTCTAATAATAAGGATGCATATATTAAACTTTTCAGAGGTAAGATTACAAACAGTAATTCAATTATAGACTTCTTGGAAACAAGTGTAAATAAATTAGCTCCAGGAACAATAATGGATGGATGGTTTAAAAATGCCAGCAAAGCATTTATTGTGGAGACTCTATCTAAAGAAAATCCTAATGCAACAACAACTTTATATTCTAAATTAAAATCTGATGAAAAATTACAGGCTCATATACTTCCGCTGTTAAATTTATCAGAAAATAGTATTATGGAAAAGTATTATCAGATGAATATATTTTAAATAAAATATTTAAAGGTCAATATGCTTCTATGACTGATTTCAAAAAAGCTATGTTTGAAAAGCGTATTGAAAAACTTGATGAATTAAAACCTGTTTCTATTACATGGAAAGGTCAATCTGTTCAAATTGATAATTTTGAAAAAATTAATCAATTGATGTCTCAAGCAGTAGAAGATGATTTAAAAAATGTACAAGAAGTACCTGGTGGATGGAATAATATGCGTGCAGAAGCCACACAAGTTGAACAATTAAAGAAAGCAATATTTATAGCATATATTAATGACACTGATGATTTTAAAGAATCTATTTATAATGAAAAGGCTCAAGTTAAAAAGTATACTGTATCTTTTGATAAAAATGCAACAGATGCAACAGGAACTATGGCAGCTCAAGAATTTGAACATGGTAAAGAACAAGTTTTATCAAAAAATCAATTTGAGAGAATTGGATATGATTTTATAGGTTGGAAAGATATTAATGGAAATATATATACAGATCAGCAAATGGTAAATAACTTGGTTGCAGAAAATGATGGTCAAATCACATTGTTTGCACAGTGGAAGCCTATTGAATATCAAGTGAAATTCCATAAAAACCATTCAAATGCAGTAGGAACAATGGAAAATCAGAAGATGGTTTATGATCAAAGCTATTAATTAAATAAAAATGAATTTACTTTAGATGGATATGAGTTTAAGGGTTGGGCAACATCTCCAAATGGACAAGTAGTATATAAAGATGAAGAAATAGTGACAAAATTAACGGATAAATCAAATCATATAATTGATTTATATTCAATATGGGAAAAGAAACCTACACCTCAACCACCAGCTGTGAATAAAGCACCAGTGATTGTTGCAACAGATAAGGTATTAACTGTAGGTGATTCATTCGATCCATTAAAAGATGTAACAGCTGATGATCCTGAAGATGGTCAAATTATCATTAAGAGTGAGCATGTAATTAAAAATGAAGTTAATACAAAGGTGCCAGGAAAGTATGAGGTAATCTATAGAGTTGCAGATAAAGAAGGTCTTGCAACTGAAAAGACAATTATTGTTGTGGTGAATCCAAAAATAACAGGAATAAACCATGTACCAGTTATAAATGCTATAGATAAGGTACTTACAGTAGGAGATAAATTTGATCCATTAGATGGAGTAACAGCATTTGATGAAGAAGATAAAGATATTACATTAACACAAGCTAATATAATTGCAAATAATGTAGATACTAGTGTTGCTGGAACATACAATGTTACATACAAAGTAACAGATAAAGATGGAGCATCTACTGTAAAAACAATTACAGTTACTGTAAAGGCAAAAGATATTGTAGATAAACCAGATGATGATACTTCAAAACCTAATAAACCCAATATTAATCCACAAACTGGAGATGTAGCAAGTGTAGGTTTATTACAGTCTATTATTGTTGGTTCAACAAGTATATTGGCATTACTTCTAGGTAATAGAAAGAAGAGAAAAAGATAATTAATTTATATAAGACTAGATGAGGTAAAATACTTCATCTAGCTTATTTTCATTTAATAAGTAAAGTAATGAAGAAGCGTTGTAAAGCATTTAAGGTGAGTAGTACAAGATAATAAAGAAAGTAGAATTAAAAAGATTAAAAAAATTTAATTTTATTCTCATTCTTATTTCATGAAAAGTATTAATTCATATTATATAATTCAATTACAGATTAACAAAAAGGAGAAAATAATATGAATAAATATTTAGAACCAATAAGAGAGAAAATAAAAACAAATAAAAGAAAAATAATAAAAAGAGCGTCAATAGGAGTAGCCATAATAGCTGGATTAGGTATTGCAGCATTTACAACTGTGTATAGTATAGCAAAATCTAATATTAATTATACAGTTGAAGAAGCAAAAGCAATAGTACTTCAATCAGTTCCAGGAGAAATAGTAAGAGTTAATAAAAGATTAGATTTAGATACTTTTACTTTTGAATATAAATTTAAAATAAAAGATAAAAATAATATGCTAATTAAGGCTGATGTAAATTCTAGCTTTGGTGTTATTACAGATTTAGATAGCTATTATGATTAAAATTCAAATATGAGTTAAATTATAAAGGAGTAATCACTGTGAAAAACATATTAATTGTTGAAGATGAAGCAAATATTTCTGACTTTGTAAAAGGAGAGTTGGAATATGAAGGATATAATGTTTGTATTAAGGAAGATGGTAGAGAAGGGTTAGAAGAAGCCTTAAAAAACGAATATGATCTTATAATATTGGATGTTATGCTACCTTCTATGAATGGCTTTGAAATATGTAGAAGATTAAAAAGGGAAAAGCAGTCTCCAATAATAATGCTTAGTGCAAAGGATAGTGTAATGGATAAGGTTAATGGTCTTCAAATAGGAGCAGATGATTACATAGCAAAACCATTTGCAATAGAAGAATTACTTGCACGTATTGAAGTAGTGTTTAGAAGGCAAGATAATTTAAATAATTACATAATAAAATTTAAAGATATTACAATTAATAAAAGTTCAAGAGTTGTTAAAAGAAATGGTAATGAGATAAATTTAACCAATAAAGAATATGAGTTATTGATGATATTAATAGACAATAAGGGAAAGGTAGTTACTAGGGAAGAACTATTAGAAAAAATATGGGGATATGGATATGAACCAGAAACTAATGTTACAGATGTATATATTAGATATTTAAGAGCAAAGCTGAATAATGAAAATAAGGAAGAGTATATACAAACAGTTAGATCGGTTGGTTATATTATGAGGAGTTAATAATGAAAACTAAAAAGGTACCTATATTTTTAGAATTTATGAAAAAGTCATTTTTCATAATTAGTTTAATTTTAATTATATATACAATTGGTCAGCTAATTGCATTTTGGATGTTTACAGATGAATATGAAAGGGATTTATTAAAAAGTAGGTATAATGAGATAATTAATTTATCGCAAGATATAAATGTACAAATATCAGAAAGTGGTTTTTATGAATATTTAAAACATTTATCATATGAGGATGAATATGTTAGGATTTATTCTCCCAATAAGATATATTATGCATCTTCATCTGAAGTATGGGAAGATATTAAACTTGATTATATAAATAAAAATATCTCAATTAAATCTAGATTTTTTGATTCAGATATATATATGGTTCTAACAGCACCAATAAAAATAGCAGGTAATGAATATACATTACAGATAGCTAGAGAAAATGAGATGTTGAAGGATCTTACTGAAAACTCTTTTCCAATTTTAATTTTTACATTAATTTTAGGATTGGTTTTAAGTGGTATAGGAGCTATGTATGTTTCAAAGAATTTTATAAATAGACTTAGAAGGCTTACAACAACTATGAATGAAATAAAAGAAAATGGTATTAATAAAAGAGCGGAAATTTCAGAACTAAATGATGAGATAGATAAAGTAAATATTGTTTTTAATTCTATGATGGATGAATTAGAAGAAGCATTTCATGAGCAAAGTAGATTTGTATCAGATGCATCACATGAATTAAAAACACCATTAACAGCTCTTCATGGACATTTAAGTATGCTTAAAAGATGGGGAAAAAATGATAAAGATCGTTTAGAAAAATCATTGGATATATGTTTAAAAGAAGTAGAAAGATTAAAGAAGCTAGTAAATGATATGTTGTTACTATCTAGAGCAGAAAAATCAAAAATAAACTTAAATAAATTAGAAGAAATTAATCCTATAGCAGTAGTTGATGAAGTTATAGAACAATATAGGATTTTAAAACCAAATGTAAAATATATAGTTAATATTGATGAAGATATAAATATTAAAATTGATCCAAATGATTTAAAGCAATTATTAATTATATTTATTGATAATTCTATAAAATATAATAATAAGGACAATATAGAAATCGATATAATATTAAAAAAAGATGTTAATAAATTTAAATTAGAAGTTAAGGATAATGGTATTGGAATTCCAACAAATGAAATTAATAATGTAATGAAGAGATTTTATAAAGTTGATAAATCCAGAGTAAATAACAATTCTTTTGGAATTGGACTATCTATTGCAAATAGAATAGCAAATAATTATAATGCTAAAATTCAAATAGATAGTGAATTAGATAAATATACAAAAATAAGTGTATATTTCAATTAATGTAAATTATATTTAACAAAGGAGAAGAAAATGAAAAAATTAAGTTTAGCAGCGATTATAGTAACAGTTAGTATTAGCTTAGCAGGATGTACAAACTCAGAGACAGCAAGTAATGGTAATAAAACTAACACTGAATCGACTACACAAAACAGTACTGAATCTAATGTACAAAATAGCAGTGAAAGTAGTACAGAAAATAATAATGTAAATAATGCACAAAATAATACTGTAAATAACCCACAAGATAACAACACAAATAATGCACAAAACAATATTGTAAATAATACAGGTAATATTTCACTAGATAAAGCAAAAGAAATAGCATTATCACATGCAGGTTTAGCAAGTAACCAAGTTACTTTTCAAAGAATAGAATTAGATTTTGATAATGGAATTCAAAAATATGAAATAGAGTTCTATTATAATTATAGAGAATATAGTTATGAAATAGACGCTAATACTGGAAACATACTGTCTTATGAACAAGATTAATATGTCTTTTTAAATTAAAGCTTATCCATATGACGAAAACACATGGTAAAATATGTATATAAAGGAGTTCGAAGGAGATATTTTATGGATAAGCTTTTAACATTGATGAATTTCTCTCATGTATATGAAAATGAAAAATTTTATTTAAGTGAAGAGTATAATTGGGTTGATTGTACAAATATTATTGGTACCAATGGATATTGTGATGAATCTGCATTAGCAGTATTAAAAGAAAAAGTACAAGCTATTAAGGCAGAAGGAATTCATTTTATTGATTCAGGAAATTATCATTATATAAGTCATTTATGGCTTGAGAAGATAGTTGAAGATTTTATATTGGTGGTATTTGATCATCACTCAGATATGATGAGACCTGCCTTTAGTGACATTTTATCCTGTGGTTCATGGCTCATGGAGGAAATAAAAAGTAACACCTTTATTAAAAAAGTACTTATCATAGGATTAAGTAAAGAACAAAAAGAAGCTATTCCTAAAGAATACTTAGATAAAGTCATTTGTATTTGTGAAGAAGAAGTAGCAAAATGGAGTGAACAAGATAATCTTTTAATTGATTTAGATAACCTTCCTGTATATATATCCATAGATAAGGATGTATTGAATAAAGAAACTGTTAATACATCATGGGATCAAGGAAAGATGAGTCTTAATAGGCTAAAGTTAATATTGTATAAGATAATAAAAAATAAAGATGTAATAGGTATAGATATATGTGGTGAAAATCAGGAAAGTAAAATGGAGTTTATTAAAAATAATGATATGGTTAATTCAGAGATTTTGAACTTCTGTTGGCATGAGGCTGGTTTGTCAATATTAAAAGAGTATGATAGTATATAGAAGAATATAAGCAGAATCTTATATATTTCTGTATTTTTGCAGATATTAATTGTAATTATATAATTACAAATGAAAATTATTGGAGGAATGAATAATGGATAAATTACCAAATTGCCCTAAATGTAATTCAGAATATACATATGAAGATGGAAATCTTTTAGTATGTCCTGAATGTGCTTATGAGTGGACTGCTGGTTCAGAAGCTGCAGGAGAAGAGCAAGAAGTAATAAAAGATGCTAATGGAAATGTATTAAACGATGGAGATACAGTTACAATAATAAAAGACCTTAAAGTTAAAGGTGCTTCATCTGCATTAAAGCAAGGTACAAAAGTAAAAAATATACGTTTACTTTATGGTGTATCTGATGGACATGATATTGATTGTAAAATAGATGGTTTTGGAGCTATGAAATTAAAATCATCAGTAGTTAAAAAAATATAGAAAAGATTCCGTATTAATAAGAACTTAATGCTTCAGAAATAAAGTTCATATTAATACGGTTTTTTTATATGTAATAATAAAAAAGTAGTATACTATAATTAAAACGAAAGATAAGAGTGGTGAAAAATGAAAGAAATAATAAATAATATTAAAGATAATGCACTTTTTTCTGGTATTAGTGGAGAAGAATTAGAAGAATTATTAAAACATTTAAATTATTATATAGAGAGATATCCTAAAGGTTCTATAATTTCACAGGAAGATGATAACTGTAATGCTATAGGTTTATTATTACAAGGAACAGCTAATATAGAAAGAATATATCCTAGTGGTAAATCTATAGTAATGAAGAAGCTTTCTTGTGGTGATGTATTTGGAGAGGCACTTATTTTTTCTAAAACTACTACGTATCCTGTAACAGTAATGGCAAATAGCAATTGTATAGTAGGGTATTTAAATAAAGGGGACATCATAAAATTATTTTCTTTAAATGATATTATATTAGAAAATTTTCTGATGCTTCTAAGTGATAAAGTTATTGTACTTAATAATAAGATTAAAAGTATTTCTTTAAAAAATATAAAGCAAAAAGTTGCAGATTATATTTTGCAAGAATATAAATCACAAAAACAACTAATAGTAAATTTAAAAATGAACAAAGAAGAAATAGCAAATTTTATAGGAATTCCGAGACCTTCTTTATCAAGAGAATTAATTAAGCTTAGAAAAGAAAAAATTATAGATTTTGATAGGAATAATATAACTATATTAGATATAGATAAATTAGAAGAAATACTTTTTCATTGAAAAAATGAAAATAAACTTTGTAACAAATGTTACATATTTTATTTTAATTATAGGGTATTATATAGTATATATTTTGAAAATTAATTTTACGGGGGTTTAAGAAATGGAAAATAAAATGTTTTGTTTTCAATGTCAAGAAACAGCAGGATGTACAGGTTGCACTAAGTTTGGTGTTTGTGGAAAAAGCCCAGATTTAGCTAGAATGCAAGACCTTTTAATATATACAACTAAAGGGTTAAGTGAGATAACAACTAGATTAAGAGCTGAAGGACAAGCTATAGATGGAGCAGTTAATCACTTAATAACTATTAATTTATTTACAACAATAACTAATGCAAACTTTGATGATGAAGTATTCTACAGCAGAGTTAGAGAAACTTTAAATGTTAAGAATGAACTTATGGCAAAGTTAAAAGATACAGCAAACTTATCAGAAGCAGCTTTATGGGATGCATCTTCAAATGAAGAAATGGACAAGAAGTCTGATATAGGAGTTTTAGCAACTAAAGATGAAGATGTTAGAAGTTTAAGAGAACTTATAACTTATGGATTAAAAGGTATGTCAGCATACATGAAGCATGCTAATGCTTTAGGATATGATAGTGAAGAAGTTAATGCTTTCATGCAAAGCACATTAGCTAAGTTATTAGATGATTCTTTAACAATAGACGAACTTATAGCTTTAACTTTAGAAACAGGTAAAGTTGGTGTTGATGGTATGGCATTATTAGACCAAGCTAACACTGAAACTTATGGAAATCCTGAAATAACTAAAGTAAATATTGGAGTTAGAAATAATCCAGGTATCTTAGTATCAGGACATGACTTAAAAGATTTAGAATTATTATTAAAACAAACAGAAGGTACAGGAGTAGATGTATACACTCACTCAGAAATGTTACCAGCACATTACTATCCACATTTAAAGAAATATTCTCACTTAGTAGGAAACTATGGTAATGCATGGTGGAAACAAAAAGAAGAATTTGAAAGCTTTAATGGACCAATTCTTATGACTACTAACTGTATAGTACCACCTAAGGACTCATACAAAGATAGAGTATATACAACTGGAGCAGCTGGATATACAGGATGTACTCATATTAAAGGAGAAAGTGAAGATAATAAAGATTTCTCAGCAATAATAGAACATGCTAAGAAGTGCAAAGCTCCAACTGAAATTGAAACTGGAGAAATTGTTGGTGGATTTGCCCATGCTCAAGTATTTGCTTTAGCTGATAAAATTGTTGAAGCAGTAAAATCAGGAGCTATTAAGAAATTCTTCGTAATGGGTGGTTGCGATGGTAGAGCTAAATCAAGAAATTATTACACTGATTTTGCTAAGGCTCTTCCAAAGGATACTGTTATTTTAACTGCAGGATGTGCTAAATATAAATATAATAAATTAGATCTTGGAGATATCGGTGGAATTCCAAGAGTACTAGATGCAGGACAATGTAACGATTCATACTCATTAGCATTAATAGCATTAAAATTAAAAGAAATATTTGAACTTGAAGATATAAATGATTTACCAATAGCATTTAATATTGCTTGGTATGAACAAAAAGCAGTAATAGTATTATTATCATTACTATACTTAGGAGTGAAAAATATTCACTTAGGACCAACGCTTCCAGCATTCCTTTCACCTAATGTAGCTAAAGTATTAGTTGAAAACTTTGGTATTGGTGGAATAAATAATGTTGAAGATGATATAGAAATGTTTATGAACATGTAATATATTGCATTAACAAAAGAAACCTCTTGGTTATTTACCAAGGGGTTTCTTTTAGTGATACTTATGAGGAAACATATGTATTAAAAAACTAAAATATACACAATATAGTCTTAATGGATATTTTATAAAAGTATATATTATTGGAGTATATTATGTTAAGAAAAAAAATACACAATGCATTATTTCTTATTATATTTTTACAGGTATTTTTCATATTTAGCAATTCAGTAGCTTTTGCTAAGTTAGTGGTAGATGAAGAAAGAAACATATTGATTGTAGCATCATACGATGCTGAAAATAAGTGGGAAATGTCAGTTATCAGCGGAGTTAAAGAAAAGATATCACCAGGAGCAATTATAAAAATAGAATATCTTGATAGTAAAGCTAGCAGTTCAGAAATATATGGTGATAGCTTTTTAAATTTACTTAATCTTAAATATAAAGAAGATAAAATAGATTGTATTTTGGCCATTGATGATGAAGCTTTTAATCTTCTAAGGAAAAATCTTTTTAAAGAAGATATGTTTTTTTATAAAAAGCCAATAGTATTTGTGGGAGTAAATAATTATGTGGCCTTATCATTAGAGGAAAGTTTTTATATGACAGGGCTTATGGAGTATCAAGATAATTCATTAATGTTAGAAACAATCCTTGAACAAAATAAGAAAACAAAGGATATTTACATTTTATTAGATACTAGTATATATTCTAAAACTATTAAAGAAAATATATTAGCATTTTATTCACTAGATATGCCACCTTTTAATGCACATTTTATAGAGAATTGTTATTTAAGTGAAATACTAAATTCATTAAGAGAAATAGATGAAAATAAATCAGCTATATATTTATGCGGTACATATATTGGATCCAATAATAGCAGTTTATCTTCTGAAGAGGTTATAAATGCTATTAAGGAAACAACTAATTCACCACTATACACTAAGCTAGAACATTATGTAGAAGCTGGTGCTATTGGTGGTGTAATAAATGATGGAAAGAAACTAGGAAGAAGAGCTGTACTTTTAATGGAAAATTTTCTAAATCAATTTGAAAGTATAAGTATAATTCCAATTTATAATATATTCAGTACTTCTGTATTTAATTATAAAGTAATGAAAGAGTATAGGATAAATCCCTTAAAACTTCCTAAAAATACTGTTTATATCAATAAAGGTCCTTTAGATTTACTTTTGCCTCATTACTTAGTAGTAATTGTCTGGGCAATAGTAGTTACTTTATCTATGTCCATAGTATTTTTAATATATCTTTATTATAAAAATAAAATAAAGGCTAGAGAAAACAGGCTATTGCTTATTGAATCAGAAGAAAGACATAAGATTAAGACAGATTTTATAATTACCTTATCTCATGAGCTTAGAACACCACTTAATATCATATTAAGTTCAGGAGGATTGCTAATGGAAAAAACAATTATAGGTCAGTTTGATAAGAAAATTTTTTATGAAAAGCTTCAATTTATTATGAAAAATTCCTATAGGCTCATAAGATATGTAAATAATATAATTGATTCAAGTAAATTAGAAATAGGTTATATGGATATTAAATTTGAAAATAGCAATATAGTATATTTAGTAGAAGAAGTAGTGTTATCTATAGTTGATATAGCAAAAGATAAGAATATAGAAATAATATTTAACACTGAAGAAGAAGAAATAATTACTGCTATAGATGAAGAAAAAATTGTTAGAGTAATTCTAATATTACTATCAAATTCCATTAAGTTCTCTAAAGAAAAAGGAGATATTTGTGTTGAGATGAGAAGAGAAGATGAAGAGGTAGTAATAAAGGTAACTGATAACGGAATAGGCATTAATGAAGATATGAAGGAAAAAATATTTGATAAATTCAAAAGAGTACAATCAGTATCTAATCTTAATGTAGACCATGAAGGTAGTGGATTAGGCTTATATATAGCTAAAGGGTTTATAGAACTACATAATGGAAGTATTTCAGTAGTTAGTGAAGTTGAAAAAGGAAGTACATTTATTATAACTATTCCCATAGTAATAATAAAAAATGATTTACATAATATTAATCATATGGATGAAGATGAGCTTAACCGTATTATTAAGATAGAGCTATCTGATTTATAGAGAAAAAAGCTGTTAAGGAAAGTCACTTAATAGCTTTTTTATTAAAAAATAATTGACATAAATTTCTATACAATGTATATTGTAAATAACAAGAAAACGAATGTACATGATAGGAGTACAAAAGGGGGTATTTATGAAAAAAATGTCTTTAATTTCAAGGATATTTGTTTGTTTATTTTTAGGAATTATTTTAGGGTTAGGATGTAAAAGTATTGGTCTTTTGTGGCCGGTAAGATTAGCAGTTACCTTTAGTAGCATTTTTGGTAGCTTCTTATCTTTTGTCATTCCGTTAATAATAATAGGATTTATAGTACCTGGGATAGCTACTTTAGGTAAAAAATCTGGCAAGGGATTATTGATTACAACAATCATAGCGTATGTTTCAACAATAGTAGCAGGGTTATTGGCATATTTAGCAGGGGCAACAATCCTTCCTAATTTAATTAAACAAGGAACATTAGCAGAAGAAACAGCAATTGAAGTTGCTGCATACTTTACAATAGATATACCAGCTATAATGGGGGTTATGTCTGCTTTAGTCCTAGCTTTTATTTTAGGTATTGGCATATCAAAAGTAAAAGATAGTTCTTTATTAAAGGTTTTTGAAGAGTTTAATTCAATAGTGCTTATGATAGTTACTAATGTATTGATCCCTTTAGTGCCAATATATATTTGTTGTATTTTTGCAAAGTTAAGCTTTAGTGGAGAAATATTTACTACTCTTAAGTCTTTTGCCATAGTATATGCAGTATTATTTTCATTACAAGCTATATATATATTAATTCAATATAGTATAGCGTCAGTAATAAAGAAGGAAAATCCTTTTAAATTGATAAAAAATATGCTACCAGCATATTTTACAGCAATGGGAACACAATCATCAGCAGCTACTATTCCAGTAACGCTTCAATGTGTAAAAAGTAATAATGTTGGTGAGGAAATAGCAGAGTTTGTAGTTCCTTTAGGAGCAACAATACATTTGGCAGGAGATACAATAACCTTAGTAATAACTTCAATGGCTGTGATGTATATGAATGGACAAGTTCCAACATTATCTCAAGTGATACCATTTATCTTTATGCTTGGAGTTACAATGATTGCAGCACCAGGAGTACCAGGAGGTGGTGTTATGGCGGCACTTGGATTATTAGAAACAATGTTTGGCTTTGGTAGTATAGAAAAGCCTATAATGATAGCTCTTCACGCAGCACAAGATAGCTTTGGAACAGCTACTAATATAACTGGGGATGGAGCAATTGCTGTAATTGTAGATTATCTTATAAATAAGAAAGATAATGAAAGTAATGTAGAGTTAGAATCTGCTTAAATTCATTTTAAACAATATTTTAGTTAAAATAATGATATAATTAAGGGTAACTATTAATTGATTATTTAATGAATGGAGGACTAGATATGTTTACTAAAGAAGAACTTTTAGTAATTGAAGATGCATTAAATATTGCAGATGAAAAATATATTAAGCTTATGGAAGAAAGTAGAAATAATAAAAATAAGCTTGTGGCATATAACAGAAAGCAAAAAAAATTATGGTTAGTTCAAAATAAATTAAAGAAGATTTTACAAGAAAAATAATAAAAACAGCCAGAGAGCAGGATTAATATCTTACTCTCTGGCTGTTTTTTAATCTATATATTTATTGATAAGTATAGCAATAATAATACCTATGGCAGTATCAAAAGTTCTATTTATAGCATAAAAATAAGAAGCTATTCCAGGATAATTAATCATTATGCTTATGAAAACAATACAGGCAATTGTTACAGCTGCAGGTTTCTTAAGCAGTGTACATGTATGTATAACAATAATAGTTCCAAATGCAGTTATTAATGCATTTGGAGTTGATATGTTAGGTAAGAAGCATAGCAAATAAATAGTAATAATTCCCAATAAACCACCTAAAAAGGTTCCAAGCAATCTATTAATACCAATAGATAAGCTATTTTCATAAGTATCCTTCATACAGATTACAGCAGCTATACATGCATAAAATGCATTGTCCCTTTTAAATAAGTTAAAAAGTGCAATACATATAAACACCGAAATAGCTGTTTTAATATTTCTCATACCTATTTTAGGAATATTGTAATTTCTCATAAAACCCCCCTAATAAATTCAATATATACCATTATATATTAGAAAAATAAAATATTTAATAAAATATTAAAAAAATCAAAAAAAGTTGAGTAATTAAGGACTAATATATAAGAAGTTTATAGCTCATTTTTAAGTTTAAATAGAAGCTAGAATTTAATAATATCTCTCCCTCTGTTTTTAAAATTAACATGGATATATGATTTTATATTAATGGTACAAAATGCTTAAAATATTGAAAAAATAATTATTTTTAGCTTATAAAATGTAGAAAAATATAGATCCAACATGAATTTACAAAAAATTGAAATATATAGTATTTCTTATGTTGCTCCCTCTATAAAAAATAGAAAAATTTCAAGCAATTTTTGTCAATGAATAAATATATAATGATAAATTCAAATATCAAAATATTTTTAAAATTCTGAAAAATAATATAACTTTTTGGAAATTAAGAATATGAAATATAAAAATAATAAAATTTACATAAAAGTATATAAAAGTAAATTGTAATACAATAAAATTAAATTATAATAAAAAATTAAATAGTAAAAAGTAAAATTAAAGAAAAAATAAGATAGTGAGGGGAATATAATGAAGTATTTTAACAATGAACATAAAAAAGCATATCATTTGGCTATAGAAAAAAGTGGAATTAATGATGTTTATCATCAATCGCTATTTTATACATTAACCATTGATAAAGATTGCAGAGAGCATATTAATGATCTTTATGATTTTAATAGAAATAGTATTAAACTGTCAGGACTAGATAAATCATGGCATACTTCAGGATCAATTAATACAACGCTGATGGGTTTCAATTTGTTCAATGGTTATGTAGATGAAAAAAATGCAAAAGCTTCAACACCTTATGAACTGTTTTCATGTGAATACAGTTCTTTTTTTATGGAGTCAATAAAATTAAGATATCCTGAATATTATAAATCTAGAAAAGATAAGAGTTTTGATAACTGTTTATGATAAAGAATATTAAGACAAAAGAAACAATTAAGGATATTAAGACTCTTGATAAGAAAAAGACGCTAGATTCTTTTAATAAAAAGCAAAGTATCAATACAAAAAATAATGTACAGGATGAAAAGGAAAATAAGGAGTCAAATTATGCAATAAATAAAATCAAAGGTGTAAGTGAAAAAACACTTGTTAGTGCTAGAATAAAAATAAAGCAATATCGAAACCAAAAAAGAAAAAATGAAAAGCTTATAAAGGAAAACAATACAAAAAAGGGTAATATCAAATTAAAAAACATAAAATTATCAACAGCTAAAAATAAAATTAATCCCAGAACAAATGGTAATTTATCGAACACAATTAATCAAATTTTGTCGAATCAGACAATAAGTCAATCAAGAATGTTGAACAAATATAGAAAATCATTAAATAAGTTCAATGGAACAACCACGATGAAATATTCAGGTAATAAAATTATAGATTTTATAAAAAAGCTGATAAGTTTTGTAAAAAAACCAATAGCAATCATGAATCATTTGATTTCTTATGGAACAGGAATGATTATTCTAATAGTGATTGTTTTATTTATTGGGGTATTTTCTGCTTTGTCAGATGATTCCAGTGTAAATACGTCTGTAGAAGGACTTAGTTCAGAAGTAATAGCTTATACACCAGTGATTGAAAAATATGCGTTGGAAAGTGGGATTGGTGATTATGTTTCTTTGATACAGGCAGTAATGATGCAAGAAAGCGGAGGAAAGGGAAATGATCCTATGCAGTCATCAGAATGTGAATTTAATGAAAAATATCCAAGGGTGCATAATGGAATAACAGATGCTGATTATTCCATTAAGGTAGGAATACAACATTTAGCTAGTTGCTTAAATGATGCAAAAGTAGCTTCAAGTGGAGATACCGAGCATATATCATTAGCCCTTCAAGGGTATAATTATGGAAACGGATATATAAGTTGGGCAAATGAACATTTTGGAGGATATACTAGAGCAAATGCAAAGGTGTTTTCTGATGAAATGAAGGCAAAATTAAAAACAAATGTTTATGGTGATCCTGATTACGTTGCACATGTTTTAAGGTATTATCATATTGGAAATAACAATATAGTAGAAGTTGCAAAGTCACAAGTTGGAACAACAAGTGGAAGTAAATATTGGACATGGTACGGATTTAATAAAAAAGTAAATTGGTGTGCCATTTTTGTATCATGGTGTGCAAATGAAAGTGGAATGTTAGATGATAGCTCAGTACCAAAGTTTTCTCTATGTACAGATGGAGAAAATTGGTATAAGAAAAATAACAGATGGAAAGATAAAACTTATGTGCCAATGACAGGAAATATTATATTTTTTGATTGGCAACAGGATGGTCATACAGATCATGTAGGTATTGTTGAAAAAGTTGAAAATGGAAAAGTATTCACTATAGAAGGTAATAGCAAAGATGAGGTAAAAGAAAAAAGTTATAATTTAAGTAGCAAATCTATTTATGGGTATGGAGTTTAAAAAAATTTTCTGTCACTAATTTATTTATTGTTATATTCTATAATCACTTTTTCATTTGGAAAAAATTGAGATGATTTTTTTGGTAAGATTATATTTTAGAA
>OLOB01000593.1_pt1 | contig 27886 bp, 29 predicted proteins | sample 1671911 | NCBI WGS metagenome assembly OLOB01 (sample SAMEA3136625, study PRJEB25190) | human gut metagenome | biome: human gut; feature: human-associated habitat; material: faeces | place: Austria | collected 2013
ACACACCACATCCACAATCGTTATCACCATTCGTAAAGTTTTGAAAGACTTCATCCGCATCGCCTCCTTAGTTAATTTGCATTATATCCTTCTCCGCCTTAATTATAGTAATTTTATCTTTTATCCTCAAGTAATTCTTCTTCATTCATCAGATACTCGCACAGTATCCCTTTACAAGTTAAACTCCTTGAATAGCTGCTCCTGATAATCTCTGTCTGCAGCTGCTTTTGCGATATCTTCATTTCTATTTTGTTTTAACAACAACAAAATCAACTGACTCATTCGCTCCTGACCTTCCTGTCTGCCTTCTTCTCGCTCATCGCGCATCATCTCTTCTAACAGCATATACTTCCCCTCCCAGTCACGGTTTTGTTTTATGCGTTTTATCTGTTCCTGCAATAATCTTACATAATCATCATTCGTTTCTGCTTCATCCGTATCCTGACCAACATATTTCAGAAAATTCACCAATTCCACCGGTACTTCCGATGGATTCGTTCCTTGTGTACTCAAGATAATTGTCTGATTACCATCCTTCAATAATTCGTTTGTCTCACGAACTACATTGCGGATATTGTACCGATACAAACGACTATCAAATGGTGCAAAATCGCAGATAAAGATAACATATGTATCCGGCAATTTATCGTAACTTTCACCAGCCAACAGGGCATCCATGTCCATCTGCGCATGATAGTATCTGCTCCGCTTTGCCAGGGCACTCTCTGTCTTCACCTGCATCTCAACATTAAATCGGCGTTTTGTTCCAGCTTCTTCTGCCATGACATCTAATCTCACACCATGATACTCCGGATGATAACTGATGGTCTTCTCAGCCACAACATTTACTTCCAGAATTTTCATTTCCAGTACCAATTCTAGCAGGTGGCGGCACTGCTCTGCATTCGACATCACTGCCGCAAACATAAAGACATCTTTAATCGTTAAGTCTTGTAGTCTTTTTCTCATCTATTTCCTCCCACATAAACTTGCAAGAGGAATCCTGTAACTCTATTATACTCTCCACGCCGACACGAAACAATAGAAATAATTGGCAAAGGCGCATTATTACTTCCTTTACAAATTCCACTTCCAGCATTTAAAAACACAAAAGACTGCTACTTTATCAAATTCTCATGATACATATATAAATGAATCCTGTTTTTCAATAAAGTAGCAGTCTTTTCATCTGTGTTGTTCAATTATTTCTACATTACGCCACTAAAATGTTCATAGCTTACTTATTTTTTATGCTGCTCAATCATATACTGCGTCATTGCTTCCACAAAACGAACTTCTTCATCTGTACACAACTTCAGATTATCTGTAATGTTCTTTGGTATATCATTGGCTTTCATTGAACCAAGCAATAAATAATCCGGTGTCACATCCAATACATCACATATCCTGATAAAAGATTCAAGACCGGGACGTTCAATTCCTCTCTCGATGGATGAAATATGATTGTTGGATATATCTATCCGTTCCGCCAACTCCATCTGTTTCATTCCCAGGCTTACCCTTCTCGCCTTGATTCTTTTTCCCATTTCTACAAATCGTTCATTCTCATTCTTCATTCGAATCACCTCTGCATTCATCATAACAAATTTCGACAGTTACGTTTACAATGCTATACAGAAGTGTTCTGCTATACATCGGTTTTGTAATATATTTTTTCTTTTTTACATTATTTTCCATTTAATGCATGATTTTCTTTTTTATCATGCTTCCGCTGCAGCCTCTTTCTCCTCCAGAAAAGCCACCAGTTCTTCCATGCCTTCTCCTGTCATTGGACTGACTTTAAAAATCGGGTCCGCACCAGCCAACTGAAGTAATTCAACTGCATCCGCAATTTGCTTTGGTGTCGCGATGTCGATTTTTGTCACAACCCCGGCTACAGGCAATGTAAAAGCGCTGGACTGTCCCGGTGAGAAAAAGAACTTATCTCTGCTGGCGTCCTGCACAAAAACAACTTGATCTGTCTCTGTAGCTGTTACCATCAGCGACCGCAGATAACCGCGATTCTCAAGATATTCCCCCGGCGTATCAATGGTCGTGTTATAGACCTCCAGCGCCTGTGTCTTTTTGTATTTGATTTCCATGTGGTTCAGATACTGGCAAATCGTCGTTTTGCCACAGGCCACATTGCCGATTAAAATAATTTTCTTCATATCCTCACCTGATTTACGACTTCGTAATCACTGTCGGCGCAAAATGCAGTGTATTCTCAAGAACATTTAATACATCTTTCACCGCTGCCTCCACATCAGCCACCGTTCCGTTGATAATCAGAGAACCGTTGAAACGGTCCACAAATACAACCTCCACATTGGCAGCCTTCATCGCCACATCGGCACCGATAATCGCACCTTCACTGGGTGTGATCGTCATAATGCCAAGCGCTCCGGTATAATCACCGATAACACCCAGCTTCTTATATAAACTGCTGTCAGGATTCGCAATCACATGCGCCAAAGTCACCTGTTTACCAGGCACAAACTCCTGAATAATTCTTTGTTTTTCCTGTTCCATTTTATACCTCTCTCGGACGTTGTGAGCAATGAATCTCGTATGTATTACAAATTGTAACATCCAAAACTGCTATCCGCAGACCACAACTCATTCTACCAACAGATTCTCTTTTATAAGGGTGTATTCGCCGCTCAATACACCTGGATACACGGCTTATGGCACATATACTTTCTGTACATATTCTGCACTGTGGAGATGAGATCCAAATCGTGGAAGCCTTTGCTGAACACGATTTTGTTCGGGGCTCATCGGAACGTCCTTGTGCAGTGATGTGCAAAAAGTATATGATGCCATAAGCTGTGTTCTCAGCCTCCTGAGCGGCCATGGTCCCCTATAAAAGCGAATCGAAAATTTCTTTGCGTGGGTTTGGAATCACCACGTGTGATACTTCCATTCCTTCTGCGTTCTCCGTATGAATACCGCATTCGATGGCTTCTCGAACTGCCGCGACTTCTCCCGTCAGTACGACGAAGGATTTCCCGCCGATACCTGTTCCCAACCGGACATCGATTAAGTCCACATCAGCTGCTTTGACTGCCGCATCTGCCGCATAAACAGAAGCTGTCACGCTGAAAAATTCCATAACGCCGATAGCTCCCGGCGTTCCCGGTTCTGCTGCCAGATTAATGGCTTTGATGACCTGGGGATGTACCCTCGGAATGACACAGCTGTCTACAGTATGATTACCGCCGATAGCCGCACCTGCATCCAGTGATGCTTTGACTGCTGCCACTTCCCCGGTAAAAAGAATGTAGTATTTACCCGGGCATCCGGCTTTAGCAAAAATCAAATCTACCTCAGCTGTTTTCAAAATGAGGTCGGCAGCTTCTACGCCTTTAGCGATACTATTCAATTCCAAAAATCCTATTGTTTCTAACATCTGCCTACACCTCTGTTATTGTAATGGCATTTCCCGTCAAATGCGCAGTTCCTGAAATACTGGCATGGAGATTTGCACCTAATTTGCCCTCCGGACAGACTGCAATGAGCTGCCCTTTTTCAACATGTGCACCATCTGAAATCACAGGTTCAGCCGGTACACCGATGTTCATCTTCAACGGAAGTACAACTTTTGAAGCCGTTTCTTCCTTATATGTATGTCCATCAATATGATAATAATCACCAACACCGGCTCTGGCCGCAATCCGCTTCGTCGGCACCTTACGGTATGGCCGGTTAGCATCTGCCTCCCAGGTATCGCCCTCTCTGCTGTAGCGGATCCCTGCCTGCGCCAGCTCACCTTTGATCAGACTGTTGACCACTCTCGGCTGAAGCCCCATCGGACAGGCATAAACTTCACAGACACCACACTCACTGCAGATGGCTGCCTGCCGGATATCCTTGTCCTCCAGAAGTTCCGGCAAAATCCAGTGGTCTTTTGTCGTCTCATTATTATCCTGATGCGGCATGTTCATAGCCATTTTCCGCATAATGCGGTGCGGCTGCAGCGGATGTCCCAACATATGTCTCGGACAGAGCTGCGTACAGAATGTGCACTGAATGCAGGCAGCTTTCGCCCGGTTCAGCATATGATTCAGCTGTGTTTTCCTGCGTCGGTCAATAGCGCCATCCTCCGGAAGAACCAGAATGCCGGAAGTTGTCTTTGTCACAGACGCATTCATGGCTGCTTCCCAGGACATCGGTGCCCCCATCATCGGACCGCCGGAAACAACCATCACTTTGTCCGATGTCGTTCCGCCTGCCATCTCAATACACTGGGCAAAGGAAGTTCCCACCGGCACTTTCAGAACCGACGGCTCCCTGACTTCTCCTGTCACAGTAAGATATTTCTCCGTAAAAGGTATACCACTCACTGCATCAGCTACGGCAATAATAGTTGCCACGTTATCAACAATAGCACCCACATCCAGCGGAATTCCTGCAGGAGGAACCACCTTGCCAGTTACTTCATAAACAACCACCTGCTCATCACCCGCCGGATAAAAACTATCCATCAGATGCAGCTGCACCTTCGAATGCAGCTTCTCAATAGCTGCTGTCAGTGCTTCGATTTCTTTGGTATATGTCTTTTTCAAGGCAATCCTGCCTTCAGGTATCGACAATTCATGACAGATCAAGTCCACTCCTGACACCAGCTTCTCAGCCTCATGAATCATCAGATATCGGTCTGTTCTCAGCAGCGGTTCACATTCCGCTCCATTGATAATCAGGATTTCCGGTGATGCCTTCAGTTTCACATGGGTTGGAAAACCTGCACCGCCGCATCCCACAACGCCGCTGTCAAATATTTGTTTTATCAGATCCACTTATGCATGCACCTCTATTCACTGCCCCTGGCAGCTTCCCGATTCACTTCAACAGTATCGATAATGGCCACAATCGCAGCATCCACCGGCACTGTATCTCTTCCAAAAGCCTTTCGTGCCGTACTGCCGCTGACAGTCAGCACCTGTTCTCCGATACCGGCCCCGACTACATCTGCAGCCACAAAAGTATTGCCTTTCTTTCTTCCGGTACCGTCGATTTCCTGTACGACCATCAGTTTCAGGCCCTCTAAGCCCTCTTCCTTCTTCGTCGCCCATACATGACCGACAACTTTACATATCAGCATTCCGTGCTCCCCTTTTCAAACGGTGCAGCTTCTCAGGCTGCACCCTGTCTAAAAATCAATACTTCTAAAACAATCCTGTTCAGACTACTTTCTAATAACTTCAATACCTTTCTGCTTAAACAAATCCCAGGCAGACGGTGTAACGATGGCATTGGCTGCCAGACAGATTGCCGTATTCCCGCCGTCAATTAAAGAACGGGCAACATCCTCTGTGATCAGTCGATCTGTTGTCGTATGGCCGGTGCCCTTTGGTACTTCGATCGGCGGTGCCTGATACTTTGGAGGCTTCGCCGGTATTGGAGGTACTCCAACTTTGCATTCTTTCAACAGCTTAATGCCAAAGGACTGCAACATCCGCGCATTATTCTCAATGACTTCATACAGACGGCTGCTGCTCTTTCCTGCATATTTCCTATGTGGAAAAGCCGCTTCTGCCATGCACACATCTAAACCATTCAGAAGTCCACGGATCACTGCACAAGCCTCCGGCGAACCGTCTCTCCCCTGAGCAATATCGGACATCTGCACCAATGTCAGACTGGTGATCAGGATCTTCTGATAACGATGAATATTCTTGTTCTGAATATAGTCGTCAATCAGGAAAATCTGGTACTTCTCAGCCATATCCGCAGGCACTGCCTGCAGATCACCGATCACCAGAAGCTTGTCCAGCCCTTCCGTGCATGCCGAAGCATTCGACCGCTGTGCCATCAATTCCTGCATGACAGCCTCCACAATCTGCTTCATTAACTTTTCATCCATTTTCTCAAAAACCTCCCCTAAAGCGGGTGTTTCATCTATAGATATCCAAAGACATTCTCCTGAAACAACGCCTCTGAATTTTCCTAATTCTTCTTGATAATATAGCCCATGTCACCCTTCTTGTAGGAGCAGGCATTGGCTTCATCATAATCCATATGCATCGCCAACGAGAATTTCTCACTGACACGGATAATCACATCATCAATCGTCACCGGACGCTCTGTCTCCAATCGTACAGCCACACTGTCCCCATCTTCAACACCGTATAATCTGGCATCCTCCGGTGTCATATGAATATGTGCCTTGGATGCAATAACGGAACCCACAGCATTGTAAATACCCTTCGGTCCCACAAGTATCACGTCTGCGGCCCCCTTTAGATCACCGGAAAGATTCACAGGTATCGTGATACCGAGGATTCTGGCATCTGTCAGAGACATCTCCACCTGAACAGCACCTCTCGGCGGTCCCAGAACAACCACATTGTCAATCTCACCCTTGGCTGTCACCAGACGGACACGTTCTTCGGATGCATACTGTCCCGGCTGGCTGAGGGGACTCTTCTCATGCAGATTCTCCCCGAAAAGCACATCAATCGCCTGCTGCGTCAGATGCACATGACGCCCGGATGCTTCCACAAGAAATCCCGGAAGATCTTTCATCTCTGACGGCTTCTGCTGACCGGGCCACCTGCCCGTCAGCTGCCTGCAGAACAGAATATAAATGACACTGCTGAGCCGATTCATGGCTTCTACAATATCCGGCCGTGTACATGTATCCCCGGACTGGAAAGCTCTGGCCGCCGCCAATTCTGTCTCTCTGACAAAAGTTCTAAGCTCATTCAGACCGATACATATCCGCCCCATTCTGTATTCCGGCATCGGATGCGGAATGCCATAAATCTCCTTGATATGATGGGACTCATAACGCAGTCCCGCACTGTCCAAACCAAGCAGATGGATCTCTCCGAGTTCCTTGTCCAAAACTTCTGCGCTGAGAATCTGGCGTACATATGCCAGCACTTCATCCAGTGCATCTGTCAGTCGATGCAATCCATTCTCAGAAGCCACCACCTGCAAAGACATAATCTTCGCTTCCAGGCTGTCCAGCATCCCGCGAAAAGCAATTTGCGGATGGGTCTTCGGTACAAGAACATTGCCATGAAGATGGGTCATATTCTCAGGCTTCACGCTGAGAACTTCTCCTGTCTCTCCATTGACATACTGCGGCTTATGGTCGGCTCCCTGCGGAACAGCCGCCATGGGCATGGCCTTATACGGCTCACCAACAGATTCCGCCGCATCCGGCAGCTGATTCACTGCCTTAACTGATTCCGGTACAGAGGAAACTTCAACTTCCGGCTGTCCTTCCAACGCTGAATCTTCATATATAAGCGTGATTCCGTGTTCTCTGATAAAATCTCTCGCTGCAGGCGTCAGCATCGTATCCTTTGATACATGGTACGCTTTCTCATGGCTGCGGAACCAGTGGGCCCGCAGCGCAATATCTGTTAAAATCTCCATCTATGCTCACCTGCTGTCAGGCCAAAAGCCTGTCCTATCTATCAGAAGTTGTCAGTGTCGGCAGAATGTATTCGATCTCTTCGTGTGGTCTTGGGATGACATGTACAGAAACAAGTTCACCGACACGGGAAGCTGCTGCTGCACCTGCGTCTGTTGCTGCCTTAACAGCACCTACATCGCCTCTTACCATAACAGTTACAAGACCGCCGCCAACATGTACCTTGCCGATTAAGTTGACATTCGCTGCTTTAACCATTGCATCTGCTGCTTCAATAGAACCTACAAGACCTTTTGTTTCAATCATACCTAATGCTAATAATCTGTCTGCCATAATATTTACCTCCGTAATTCTGCGGGAAAATCCCGAATTTAATTGTTTTCATTATATCATGATCGCCATTCGCCGTTCGCGATGAGCAAGCATTGCTTGCTCCCGCTCACTAACGCTCATTATATCATGATTCGCACCTTTGGTGCCGTTTTAATTTAATGCGCCCAGTTTCTGAAGTACTGCCTTTGTAATTCTGGCAATATCGTCTTCCGTAATCTCCGGACTGCCGCAAGCCGCTCCATTATTGGAATTACCGCAGGCTGCTCCGGCATTAGAACCACTGCCAAATACAGAACTCTGTCCACAGCTGCCTCCTGCATGACTGCCTGAACCAAAAGTACTCTGTGGTGCAGCAGATACGCCTGTCATCTGCTCCTGCTGTTTTCTCAGATCTTCCAGTTCACAAAGTCCCCATGCCACCCGGCGTCTGTTGATCAGATTCAGCGGGCTGACATTATCTGATGTGGCACTGCCGCCGACAGAACCGCAGCCCAGCGTTAATGCCGGCTGAAGACCGGTTGTTGCACCGACACCGCCAAGAGCTCCCGGTGTATTCACAAGCAGTCTGGACACCGGTTTCTGAAGGGCAAATTCACGGATAACATCTGCATCTTCACTGTGAATGGTCATTGTATGACCGGCACCTTCGTTATTTAAAATTTCAATGGAACGACGGCAGGCTTCTTCCCATCCGTCCTCCACATAAAACGCCAGAATCGGACAAAGTTTTTCTCTGGAATAAGGATTGTCCTTACCCACGGTTCTCTGTCTTGAAACCAGTACTCTTGTACCGGCAGGAATACGGATGCCCGCCATATCTGCCAGTGTCTGCGCACTCTTTCCGACAATCTTCGGATTCATGGTGCCATTAGCTCTGAGGATAAATTTGGACAATTTCTCAGATTCTTCCGGTGTCATAAAGTAACCGCCCTGACGGCTGACTTCATCCACCACCTTCTGCTCAATGCAACGCTCCGTAATAATACTCTGCTCTGATGCACAGATCGTACCATTATCAAATGTCTTGCTGTCCATAATACGCTTGACAGCCACAGGGATATTCGCTGACTTTTCAATAAAAGCAGGACCGTTGCCCGGGCCAACGCCAAGGGCCGGATTACCTGAACTGTAAGCTGCACGCACCATGGCTTCGCCGCCTGTTGCCAGAATAATACCGATATTTCTGTTCTTCAGGAGTGCATCTGTGGCTTCTATGGTCGGCAATGTGATGCACTGCACAATACCCTCCGGCGCACCGGCTTTTCTGGCTGCTTCACAAATGACCTTTGCAGTCTCAATAATACAATTCTTGGCATTCGGATGCGGACTGATAACAATGGCATTGCCCGCTTTGATTGAAATGATCGACTTGTACATCGTTGTGGATGTCGGATTCGTGGATGGGATCAATGCTGCCACAACTCCCATCGGTACGCCGACTTCCATCAGCCCATTCTGCCTGTCATCTTTGATGATACCCACAGTTTTCATGTCCTTGACACTATCCCATGTAATCGCCGAACCAAGCAGATTTTTCAATACCTTATCCTGCCATATACCAAATCCGGTTTCCTCCACGGCCATCTTCGCCAGACGCTCCGACTGAGCCGCACAGGCATCAGCAATCGCCTTTGCAATCCCATCCACCTGCTGCTGTGACATCTTTGCCAGCTCTTTCTGAGCTACAACTGCCTTCGCAACAAGCCATCTCACTTCCTGAATCGATTGGAGGTCCTTATCAAAATCCACTCTGTTTCACCTTCTTTTCCAAAAGTCTCTTAATCTATGTTTTCAACAGGTTGCTCTGCAATCCTGCATATGGTTTCACGAAATGCTTCACAGGCCGCCCGACACGCTGCCTGATCACCTGTCAGCAGCCCTCCGGCAAAGTTGGTCTCTGTAGGCGGCCCATAGAACAGGTTCATTTCCACATCTGCCGCTTTCAACGCCGCATCCAGTCCCGTCACCGCTTCCAACGGCGGTGCGATCAGATAAGCCATCGCCGTTCCTTCCGGCACACCGGCCATCTCCGACAGATAACTGCCGGTCCTTGATATGCACTGGGCAAAATAAACAATACTGTCATCATCATTGGCACTGTAAAAACAGGCATCATTTTCTATGTAACTGACGGCTGCTGCCAGCCCGCTTTTCACATCCTCCGGATTCTCACCGGACAGAATACCGATAAACTCACCGGCAAGAGCCGTACTGGCATTGGATGAACCGGCGTACATGCTCCTTGCATAGGCCACCGACACGTCTGCCTTCTTGGTCGCTTCATCAAGAGCCGCATAGGAAACATCATCACAGTCCGTTGTGATCAGGCCAAGACTTCTATGCCCTTCCTGCACCTGCATCGCCTTCAGCAGAAATCTGTCAGCATTGGGAATCAGCCTGATACTCAGCACCTTTGTCCTGATCGGATCATTTTTCATATGTATTCCCCCTGCCTAATTCTGTAACTCAACGCCGCTGGCCTTCTTATCCAGAATCTTCTGAATAAGATCTGTCAGATAAGCACCGGCCTCTACAGCCGTGATACCGTCTTTATGGATATTGGAAACAACGGTTCTGCGTGCCTCCGGCATACCAATCTTCGCATTGTAGGCCAGATACGCACTCATACTCTCCGCCGTTCCAAGTCCCGGACGCTCACCCACGAAAATGCAGACTACCTTTGCCCCCACAAGCTCTGCAATCTCATCCTCCACAGCCACACGACCATAACGGACAAAAAATGGTGTTCCAACTCTCAATCCTGCAGCAGAAAGACCATCCATTAGCACCGGCAGCACATTTTCAATGTTGGCATTAATAGCGGTGGAACTTAGGCCATCTGCCACAATCAGCTGCACATCCGGTCCTTCGATACACTGGTCTTTGACTTTCTGAACCCCATCTTCACTGAGTCTTCGTCCCAGATCCGGCCGGGTCAGGAATTCATTCTTGTCCTGACAGCGGGTCTGGACACTGAAAAGTTTCAGATTGTCAATAACATCCTGATGCACATCCAGCATAACCGCATCCCTTGCTCTGGCATGATCTGCCCTGAGAGTCAGCAGCGTCTGGGTCTTCAGCCTTGGTCCAGCACAGCCAACACCGATGCGGGCTGTTGTCAGACGCATCATCCTTTCCAACGCCTCCGGGTCCTGAGGCTGATCGATCAGTGGACGTTTCTTCACTTCACGGGAAGTAATATCTTCTTCGATATCCACATCATGAACTGGCTCTTCTGGATGATATCCACCGGCATTCGATGTTTGTCCACCAGATGATGTTTGTCTATCACCGGAAGCAACATTTTTCACCAGCTGTTCAATCTGTCCCAAATTCACTGATTGCATGCTGTTCTGATTATTTCCTGAAGCAGAGCGATTCTGTCCGCTCCCGGCCGCTTTCTCAGCCACAACCTGTGAAACAACTTCACGGATAATCCGTTCAATCAACGCTTCATCTATATTCATCAGATACCGCCTCCCCTCTTTGTAAATAAAGTCGGGTCGCCGGCATATTTTGTCAGCTTGCCATTTTCACTAATACCCATCTTTTCCAGCCACTGGTCAAATTCTTTAATCGGACGAAGCCCTAGAATCTCACGAATAGTAGACACATCGTGGTAGGCATTCGTCTGATAATTCAGCATGACATCATCGCTGGTAGGCACACCGAGAATATAATTAACCCCGGCCGATGCCAGCAACATGGACAAATTCTCAATATCATTCTGGTCAGCCTGCATATGATTGGTGTAACAGCAGTCACATCCCATCGGAATACCTGTCAGTTTTCCCATAAAATGGTCTTCCAGTCCGGCACGGATCACCTGACGGCTGTCATAAAGATATTCCGGCCCGATAAAACCAACGACAGTATTAACCATAAAGGGATGATACGCTCTGGCAAAGCCATAGCATCTGGCCTCCATCGTTACCTGATCGGCGCCATAATGGGCATCCGATGACAATTCTGAGCCCTGTCCTGTCTCAAAATACATTACATCCGGCCCTTCTCCGGTACCTTTTTCCTTCAGAAGTGCCATGGCTTCTTCCACCGTCTCAGCACTAAAACCAAAAGCTCTGTTGCCTTTTTCACTTCCGGCAATAGACTGGAAGATCATATCCGCCGGAGCACCGTTTTTGACGGCTTCAATCTGAGTTGTAATATGTCCCAGCACACAGATTTGTGTCGGAATCTCAAAACGGTTCTTCACTTCATCAAAACGCTTCAGCACCTCTGAAAGACTGGAAACCGTATCATTGACCGGATTCAGACCAATCAGTGCATCCCCGCAACCGTAACTGAGGCCTTCAAATAATGATGCCGTGATACCCTCCACATTGTCCGTGGAATGATTTGGCTGAAGTCGTGTCGCCAATGTACCCCGAAGACCGATAGTGGTATTGCAGTGAGCCGGCACACGCACTTTACTGGCCCCATACACCAGATCCATATTGGTCATCAGCTTGCAGACCGCCGCCACCATCTCACTGGTAAGACCTTTGCTCAACAGATGAATGTCGTCTTCCGTAGTCTCATGGCTGAGGATATATTCTCTCAGCTCAGCCACCGTCCAGTTTTTGATGCGCTGATAAACTGTCTCATCAATTCCATCCTGATTAATCCTGGTTACTTCGTCCTCTTCATAGGGAACAACCGGATGATTGCGCAAATCTGATAAAAGCAGCTGACTGAGCACTTCCTTCGCCGCAATTCTCTCCAAATCCGAGGATGCCGCTACACCGGCCAGCACATCGCCGGATTTCAGCTCATTGGCCTTTGCCAGAACCTCTTTCAGGGAACGAAAAATAAATGCCTGCCCCGAAAGCACTGTTGCCAATTTCACTCCATCACCCTCTTTCTTTTATCCAAAAATTAATGTTTTCACTACCACAGGAATGACCATGCCGTTCATCATCGGCTTTCCCATATCCACATATTCACCGTCTTCCACATGAATACTGTCAATGGCCACCACCTGACGCTTCAAATCCGGCTGCTGCCGGATCATCTGCCCCATGGCCTTGGCAATATCACTCTCTATCACCAGAAGAATCGGTTCCCCAGGCGGCTGCACCCTGTCCATAATCTGCCGAATCGATGCTGCGGCCCGCTTCATTTCCATATATCCCGGGTTTCTCTTGCCGGGCATCGCCAAAATAAAGTGTTCCTCATCATTCTGTCCCAATACCCACTGAATCCGCCGGATAACAGGTTCTGTCTCACCGGCAAAGCAGGCTTCCTGCAATTCTTCATCCAGCTTGATCACCGGAATATTTTTCAATGGAAAAATATCATCGGAATAAGTAATGGTACTCCCTGAAATCGTCGTTGTATATGTCCCGGCACCCACAACCGTGGCACGAATGGTCTCTCCTGGCTCCATTTTTTGAAAATCCGTAAATAAACGACTTTCCCGAATGGCTCTGCCCAGCAGAACGCCGATATCACCATAAGCCCATGTATCCGCAGACTCATGGTAAATCAGATCCGCCACACCGCCGGAAAAGAATACCGCCTGTACTTTCTCCGGAACCGGAAAATCACTGCTTCCCGGGGTTTTAATTTGCCTTAAAATTGCATCAATATCTTTGGTGCCAACTCCCAGATACGCATTCAGCGCCGCTGCCATCTGCCGCGTCACTGCCGTCAGTTTCAACTCATCGCATCTGTCTCCTACAGAAACGGACACGCCTGCCGCCTGCGCCATCACCGCTGCCGCCGGACTGACTTTCGTAATGATGCCCTGTGGGTTCATACAGATTAACCGGCCACCGATATCCAGACAGCCTCTGGCCAGGGTCTCTCCGTCCTCGAAGAGAACCACGTTGGTGGTGCCGCCGCCGATATCCAGATTGGCTACCCGGCAATGATGGTCCATACTGTACTGCCAAGCTCCGCTGCCTTTTCCTGCAATTAGGGATTCCATATCCGGCCCTGCTGCCGAAACAACAAAATCTCCGGCAAAATCCGACAGACTTTTCAGCACCGCATCGGAATTCTCCTTCCTTGCAGACTCGCCGGTGATGATCACTGCACCGCTGTCCGTATCCTCCGGCCTGTAACCGGCCTTACGGAATTCGGCAGCCACAATGTCCCGAAGGGCATCCGTATCGATCAGCACATCTGTCTTCAAAGGGGTCATATAGACTTCACTCTTATAGACCACTTCTTTGTCCACAATAGCCACTCTGGGAACTGAAAAATATCCCCCCGCATTGTCCATCTGCAGTTTGCTGAAAACCACCTGGGTAGTGGAAGTACCTACATCGATACCAACACTCAGAATTGCTGTTTTATCAGCCATTGTTTCTGATCTTGTTCACAAGGTCCGGATAGTTGCCAATGACGGAATCTACACCGACTCTGAACATCTCCCTGATATCTTCTTCTTCATTCACTGTCCATGTATTGATCTCCAGTCCGTGAGATTTCACCTCAGCCACATTCTCCGGCGTCATGTTCTTGAAGAACGGATGGAAGCATTCCACACCTGTGGAAGCCACGTAAGCTCCCGCATTGATCAGCCAGGATTCCTCCAGCATACCGCATTTGATAGCCGGGTCAATGGCTTTCATACGAAGGACTGAATAATGATTGAAGGAAGAAATAATAATGCGTTCCACCATATCGAATTCTCTGAGCATGTCATAGACTTTCTGCTCAATACCCGTATACTCAAAGACACCGGTTTTCAACTCAATATTCGTGATAATATCCGTATCCTTCACCAGCTCCAGATACTCTCTCAGTGTCGGCACTTTCTGTGGTCCATACTCCTTGAAAATATAAGAAGCATCCAACTGGGCCAGCTCTTCATAAGTCTTATCCTTGATATAGCCCTTGCCATTCGTTGTACGATCTACCAGTTCATCATGCATAACAACCAGAACGCCGTCCTTAGTCAGATGGACATCATTCTCAATACCGTCCACTCCTTCTTCAATGGCTTTGCTGAAAGCCAGAAGTGTATTCTCAGGGTACTTACCGCTGAAACCGCGGTGCGCAAAATTCTTAGTCATATTTATCATCTCCTGCTTTCCATTTTACCATATTTCAGCACTGAATGCAGTTATCTGCGCGATAAATTGCTTACACTTACATAAATACGGCTGCCGTGAAAACATTCTCCACAGTCCAACATAAAAAGCGCAGCGAAACAGGCAGCCCCTATCGGCCGTCTATCCCGCTGCTCTTCTTCTCCCACGCGCTGTCTATGTAATTGTATTGCTGCATTCTTCTCCTCCATCTGCAGCCGTCTGGTATTCTCACAGCTGCAATGCCAAAATCTGTTTTGAGTGCTTTGCAATAAGGATTTCAAATTCAATTCTAAAGGAAAATACAGTCATCCTGCTTCAATGTCAGATAAACATCTGTACCATTCGGAATGATAGTTGCTTTCTTAAACAGAACATCCACATCAATCTGATGGTCACCGCACATAACGGCATAACGCAGAACATTGCCATGAGGCAGACTGACAACAACATGTCCCTTGATTGTCACGCAGCCTTCTCTCTCAACAGGTTTTGTGCTGATATCAATGACTTCCGGACGGAATGCTACGTCTGTACCTTCACCGTCAACGCCTGTCATCTTCTTGAATGCATCAACCGGCACCATGTTGTAATGGCCGATGAATGTTGCTGCAAACTTGGAAACAGGTTCGGTATACATCTCTGTCGGTGCAGCGGACTGTTCAATCTTGCCGTTATACATCAGATGGATCACATCGGACATAACCATGGCTTCATCCTGGTCATGGGTAACAAAGATAGCTGTCATATTCAGTTCCTGCTGGATACGTCTGATCTCAACCTGCAGGGAATGTCTCAAAAGAGCATCAATGGCAGATAAAGGTTCATCCAGAAGAAGTACCTTCGGGTTCGTCACCATAGCTCTTGCAAGGGCTGCTCTCTGCTGCTGACCGCCGGACAGCTCTGATGGATAATGATGCAGATGATCCGATAAGCCCACGATATCTACCATCTCTTTGACACGTTTATCAATCTCTGCATTCGGCACTTTCTTCATCTTCAGACCAAATGCCACATTCTGTGCGACATCCATATTCGGGAATAAGCTGTACTGCTGGAAAACCATACCGATATCTCTGTCCTTTGGATTAACATCGGTGATATCCTTGTCATCCAGATAAACCTTACCGGATGTCACTGTCTCAAGACCGGACAGACATCGAAGCAATGTACTCTTACCACATCCGGACGGGCCAAGCAGCGTCACCAGCTGTCCCTTTTCAACCTCAAGATTGATATCTTTTAATACGGTATTACTGCCAAAACTTTTGACAATATTTTCAAAACGAATATATGACATGTTTCCTCACTCCTTTATTTTCTGTGTGTTTTTCCCTTTGCTTCACGGCTCTTCGTAAACAGAACGATGGCTGTGATCACAAATGTAACAAACATGATAACAACGAATACGGCACTGGCCTTTGTACTGTCGCTCTTCATTGTCTGATACAGGAAAATCTGCATGTTCGGCGCGGATGTTCCGGCAAGATTTCGAATCAGTACATAATCACCGAAGATAATGCCGACTGCCAGAAGTGACGATACGATAATCGCTGAAAGAATATTCGGTACGACAACTCTGAAAAATGCATAGATCTTGGATGCACCAAGCATCTCCGCTGCCTCGATCAGTGTCGGCATATTCACCGCACGCATACCGTTTCGGATACCCTGATAGATATATGGCAGAATCACGATACAATACGCACCCATCAGCATGACCAGACGGTTGCTCAGAATCGAACTGGAACCGACATACAGAGACAGGATACTGACTGAAAGGATAACACCCTGAATCGTATAAGGGATCATACAGATGATCTGTACATATTTCTCAAGTTTCGGAAAATAAATCGCCGTTACAAATAATGCCAGAAGGACGATCACGATCGTCACAATAATCGGAATAATACACATTGCAATAGATCGTCCAACAGATGCAAGGAAATTGCTGTCCGTAAACAGGTCCACATAGTTGTGAAGGGTAAATCCTTCAGGAATAACCCCTGTCCACTTATGGAATACAGAATAAATAATAGAAATTACAAGAGGTATCAGCAGATAGATCATGACAAGCAGCATAATCGCTACAGATCCTGCGCTTTTCTTTTTCATTTTCTATTGCCTCCCTTCTGGAATCTTCTGCTCAGGCCGTTGGTGATCAGAATCATGATAACCATGATCGCCATCATCACAACAGATAAGGCACCGCCCAGACCTGCACGGATCTTGACTTCACCTGTGAAGCATCCCGCGATCTGAACCGGCAGAAGTGCGATATTGTCCATCATCAATGCGTAAATCGTTGCGTATGCTGCCAGAGCATTAGCAAACAAAACGCTGAACGTGCCGAGGATACTCGGCATCAGTACCGGGATACCGACTTTTCTCCAGAAGATTCCCGGTGTACCTCCCAGCAATGTACAGGCCTCCTTCCACTGTTTCTGCACACCGTCAAAGGCCGGGATCAGAAGAAGTGTGGAAAGCGGAATCTGGAAATAAATATAGATCAGGCTCATGCCGTTCATCGTGTACAGATTGTATGTGGATAAAGCATTGATGCCCAATTCCTTGCCGATATTGACCACCAGTCCGGCATTGCCCAAAAGAATCATATAAGCGAAAGCCAGCGGAATACCTGCAAAGTTGGATACCATATTCAGAACTGTCATAAAAACATGATTCAGTTTGCCCTGATGCTGATGTGCCGCACGGGCACCCAGGAAAGCAATGATAATACCGGCAACAGCAGATGTCAGAGAAATCTTGATACTGTTGATGATCGCCTTCTGGTAAAGCAGCTTCGAGAAAACAGACTGATAATTCTCAAGTGTGAAACCTGTTCCACCATCCGGCTGAAAACTCTTCACGATCACTGTGATCAAAGGTACAATTTCATAGAGCATAGCCACAATCAGGAATGGAACCAGGGCAAGTAAATAAATGTATGTCTTTTTCTTCATTAAATTCAACCCCTGTCTGATGCTGTTCTTCTGATTCATCGGGTGCATCAGACCCTGTTATTCAATTCAAGTCGGGCGCGCGCGAGACTTAAATAGAATCGAAAAACGGGGGTGCAGGCTTTGCACCCCCTGAAATTCATTCAGTTCAAGCCGAATATCCATATGTCATCTTCGACTGAAATTATCTGTTCTGCATTACTGTACCAGTAATGGCGCAACCTCTTCTTCCCAACGTGTCTTAGCTGTTTCACATGCTGCTGAATAAGCATCTGCATCGCTGATCAGAACTGCATTGGCAATATCATCCTTGGAGATAACCTGATCCTTGTATTCGTCTGCGATTGTGAAGTCTTCTCTTGTAGGGATTGCACCTGCCAGAGCAAGGTATGTCTGACCTTCATCACTAAACATTGTCTCTCTTGTCAGAGCTGCTGCATTTGGATGAGGTGCATATTTGTTGATAACGGAAGCGTAACCATTCTGTAAGCATCCATCAGAAGGAACAACGGCCTGCATCTTGTACTGGCTGATATTCTTGCTGTAAGGGATACCTGTGAAGCTCCATACAACACCAACAGAAATTTCACCGGATTCGAAGTTCGCCTGAGTGATATCAAGTGTATTGATTCTGCCTTCCTTCGCCAGTTCTGTCCAGAACTCGAAAGCAGGATCCAGATTGTTCATATCGCCGCCGAATGCATATGCGGAAGCGATGAAAGCAGCCTGAGCATTACCACCTGTCAGAGGTCCAAGGGCAACTTTGTAGTCGCCGTCTTTGATATCCTGCCATGATGTCGGCACTTTATCAACCTGATCTGTGTTAACAAGGAATGTTGTTACACCTGTGTAAGCAACCATCCACTTACCATCTTCGCCCTTTGCCCAATCAGGAACACTATCCCAATAGGAGGTCTTGTAACCCTGAACAAGATCTTCAGATACAGCCTGTCCTGCGAATCCGTAACCAACATCACCGATATCCTTGGTTCCCTTTTCGCCTTCTGTCGCAAACATCTGAAGTTCCTCAGAAGAACTCATATCTGTATCGTTGTGGGAAATGCCGTATGTATCAGACATTGTCTTCCACAGGGATGCCCAGTCTGCCCATTCATCAGGCATACCAACAGATACGACTTCACCTTCTGCCTTGGCTGCTTCTGTCAGTTCATCAACGGTCTTGCTGTTGAGATCACCTGCTGCAGAAGTATCGCCGCCGGCTGCTTCTGTTGCTGCTTCCGTTGAAGCTGCTGAATCAGCTGCCTTTGTCTCAGCTGCGCCGCCTGAACTGCCACAGGCTGCTGTTGCCATCACAACGCCCATAATGACTGCTGTCAGGCCCATAAGCTTTTTAGATCTTTTCATTCTTTAACTCCTCCTTTTTGAGATATATCCACCTGCGTTCTCCCCCGCGGATGAATATAAAGAATAAATTGTGCACTTTTAACAAATAGCATCGTTAAAAGCATTATGTTTTAACAAAATGATACCATGAGTTTGTCATTCTGTAAACATCAAACTAGTAAATTTCCTGTAAAGAATGTGTAAAATTCAAGATAATTTCAAAAAATTGATAAAACTTTGACCAGCTTGTCAATTCAAACCGGCTTCAGTAAAATTAAATCTCCTCTACATATTCTATTCCCGGAATTTCCCTGAGAAGATCGATCACAATCCCGTGTTTCGTCTTCTCCGGCACTTCCAATACCAGTGTCGCATTCACAAGCTCTTCCTTATTCTTCTTGGATTTGTTCAGTTCCATCTGCACGATCTTGTAGTTATTCTGTTTCAGAACACTGATAAATGGCGCGATTGAACGTCTTGATTCAAATTCAATATAAATATCAAGAACCCTTGAATGCTCATAGGCAATCTCATCGACCCTTCCCATAAACCGATAGATCACCAGTACCAGGATCGTCGTGATCGCTGCACCACTATAAAAGCCGATGCCGATACTAAGCCCGATGCCTGCACAAGTCCACAACCCTGCTGCAGTTGTTAATCCTTTGACATGATTATCTCTTGTGACCATGATCGTTCCAACCCCAAGAAAACCAACACCGCTGATAACCTGAGCCGCCAGTCTTGCAATATCTGATATGGCACCGAAGTCCACATAGATATACTGACCCGTCATCATGACCAGTGCCGAGCCAAGGCAGACAAGAGCATGAGTCTTGAAACCCGCTCCCCGACGCTTGACACTTCTGGTCAGACCGATGGCACCTCCACATACGACCGCCAAAATCAATCTGACGGTAATCGTCACGATGTTCCATTCATCCAGATAGGAACCTATCACCTCTAACCCTTTCATTTACTTCACCCGTTTCTTCCTGTAGATTCACCCTGCCCTTTCCTGATTGTCTGGCAGCTGTTCGAATCCGCCTGACAAAATGTCCGGTATTGACATCCATAAGGTCCTGTTCCAAACAGCAATCTATTATGTCGCCATGATAGCACGGTTCCAAAGGAAAATCAAATGAATTTTCAAAAAAATTCATAAATATTTCCGCAATTATTCAATAATATTCCAGTTATAACCAAATATCCTTTCTTTTTCCATTTATATTCGTTTAATTATCTGCCATCTTTTTCCAAAAATGGACTAGAAAAAGTACAAAATTTGCGTTTTTCCTGAAATTGCAGTATACTAGTTTCAATTAATAAAATACGGGAGGTACCTCATGCAGTCACATGAAGCTTACTTAAAACGCGCAATTGAATTATCCGTCAAATCAAGAGAATCCGGCAATACACCTTTTGCGGCTCTCCTTGTTGATAAAGACGGGAATATTATTATGGAACAGATGAATAATGAGATAACAGAGCATAAATGTACCGGTCATGCAGAGACACAGCTGGTAGAACGTGCATCCCACGCTTACAGCAAAGAATTTCTCTGGGACTGCACACTTTACACAACGGCAGAGCCTTGTGCCATGTGTTCCGGTGCCATTTACTGGGGCAACATCGGCCATGTTGTGTATGCTATGACAGAGAAGGATCTGCTCTCCCTGACAGGTGCCGATCCTCAGAACCCGACCTTCGATCTGCCTTGCCGCGACGTCTTCGCCAAAGGTCAGAAGGCCATTGAAGTCACAGGGCCTTTCCCTGAACTGGCACCTGCCGCTGCCAAAGTTCACGAAGGTTACTGGAATAAATAAGCATCCTGCTGCACCGCACTCTCTTTGATCCCGGAAAGCGTTTTGGCATGCAGCATGTGAATAAATAGAGGAAGAGATATGAATACGAATAGCAGAAATTTGACTTTATTGACAGATTTATATGAATTGACCATGATGCAGGGCTACTTTAAAACTCACTCCAAAGAACATGTTGTCTTTGATGTTTTTTATCGCCAGAATCCGTGCGGCGGTGCCTATGCCATTGCCTGCGGTCTTGACCAGGCTATTGATTACATCAAAGACCTGCATTTTGAACAGGAAGATATTGATTATCTGAGAAGCACCGGATTTTTCCAGGAAGATTTCCTTGATTATCTGAAAAACTTTCGGTTTACAGGTGATATCTATGCCATTCCCGAAGGAACAATCATTTTCCCGAAGGAACCGCTGGTCAAAGTCATCGCGCCAATCATGGAAGCCCAGCTTGTTGAGACCGCTCTGCTGAACATCATCAATCACCAGAGCCTGATCGCCACCAAGGCAGCACGTGTCGTTCAGGAAGCTGGCGGCGGAGTCATGGAGTTCGGTCTTCGCCGTGCCCAGGGTCCGGATGCCGGTATCTACGGTGCAAGAGCCGCCGTGATCGCCGGATGCATCGGCACCAGCAACGTCCTGGCCGGACAGATGTTTGATATTCCGGTCAAAGGCACCCATGCCCACAGCTGGATCATGAGCTTTCCATCCGAACTGGAAGCATTCCGGACGTATGCAGAACTCTTCCCGGACAACTGCCTGTTGCTGGTGGACACCTATGACACACTGAACTCCGGTGTCAAACACGCCATCCAGGTCTTTAGGGAAATGCGTGAAAAGGGTATCCACTCCAAGCTCTTCGGTATCCGTCTTGACAGCGGTGACCTGGCTTATCTCACCAAAAAAGCCCGTATCATGCTGGATGAAGCCGGATTCCCGGATGCTATCATCTCCGCATCCAGCGATCTGGACGAATACCTGATCAATAGTCTGATAAATCAGGGGGCCAAGATCACTTCATGGGGTGTCGGCACAAACCTGATCACCTCCAAAGACTGCCCATCCTTCGGCGGTGTTTACAAACTGGCCTGCATTATCGATGAAAACGGCACAGAAATACCGAAGATCAAAGTCTCCGAGAATGTTGAGAAAGTCACAAATCCGGGCAACAAGAAAATTCTTCGTATCTATGACAAAGCCAGCGGAAAGATCAAAGCCGATCTGATCACCCTGGAAGATGAGGTCTTCACAGAAGATCAGCCGCTGACTCTGTTCGATCCGCTGGCCACATGGAAGCGTACCCGACTGGAAGCCGGCACTTATACGATTCGTGAACTGCTTGTTCCGATATTCAAAAACGGTCAGTGTGTCTATGAATCTCCGTCTGTTATGGACATTCAGGCTTACTGCACACAGGAAAAGGCCACTCTCTGGGATGAATCCAAACGACTCATCAATCCCCAGGAAGTCTATGTGGACCTTTCCCGCAAGCTGTACGACCTGAAGAACCAGTTGTTAGACGACGCTCACACTATCAAAGATTAGCCGCAGAATTTGTTTGCGCATACACTTTTGCCAAACCGCCTGTATCGGACAGGAGATAGCTCTTGTCCGATGGTACTAACGACAGATATCGAAGATAAATTCCGCAACCTGGTCCATAGCATCATAAGCAGTTTTAAAGGGTGACATCTGGAAAACATGCCACATTCCCTTGTACTCTTCAAGACGTACTGGGACATGGTATTTTTCCAGATTTTTTTTGAGCAATAGTGAATCTGACAAAAGCAGTTCGTTGCTGCCCACCTGGATATAAGTTGGCGGGAAACCTGTGAAATTGCCGAAAAGCGGGGAAATCAACGGATTCTTCAAATCCTGTCCTGAAGCATAGGCTGCAATGGCATTGTCCAGATATTCCCGGTTCAGGATCGGGTCCACGTCCACCTTTGTCTCATAAGACTTGCCGCTGCCTGTCAGGTCTGTCCACGGTGAAAAAAGAATCAGTCCCCTTGGCAAAATTCGTTTCTGCTCTTTCAGCTTCAGGACAAGGGACAGGGCCAGATTGCCTCCGGCAGAATCCCCGGCTACAATGACATCCCTGGCACCATAACCCAGATGCATTAGATAATCCCACACTGCCATGGCATCCTCCGTGGCTGAGGGATAAGGATGTTCCGGCGCCAGCCGATAGTCAAAGCTCAACACATCCATGGAAGTGGTACTCGACAATTTGTTGGTAATGCTTCTGGCATAATGAAAACTGCCTGTATTGTAACCGCCGCCATGACAATAGAAAATCACAAACTTCCGCATATGGCTGCGCTTCACACTGACCCATTCCGACGGAATCTCCCCCACCTGAAAAGGCTCATAATTCAACTCTCTATGCTTCAACAGGGCGCTGATATTCTCCTGGGACGCCCGGACTCTCTCAAGGTCATCACTCTCCACAAGGGTATGCATTCTTTTAATGGCTTTCATCAGCCCCTGATTAGATTTTTCACTTATCGCCATTCACTTTCTCCTTCCCGCTCTATATGCGAAACATTTAATTCCTGTACATCTATACGTATTTACTCTTGCTATTGATGATGAGTAACATTATAATAAAAATTATGAAAACAATCAATAAATCTGAGAATCATTCCGAAAAAAAACAGCATAAAACATGGTATAAACTGGATTTATCCGCCAATGTCTACCCGACCCTTCAGCGCCGGAACTTCTCCAATGTGTTCCGTCTGTCGGTTGTTTTAAAGGAGGAAATAGACCCTGACACACTGCAGAGGGCTGTGGATCTGACATTGCCGAGATTTCCGGCCTTCAAAGTTGCCCTTCATAAGGGTATTTTCTGGCGGTATCTGGAACCCAATGACCATCCCGGTCCCTTTGTGATGCCGGATATCATTAATCCCTGCATGCCAATGTTGTTTAAATCTAACAACAGATATTTAATCCGAATTTACTATTACAGATGCCGTATTTCGCTGGAAGTCTTTCACTCTCTTTCCGACGGCAGCGGTGCCCTGAAACTGCTGAAAACCATCACAGCCGTTTATCTCCGTCTGAAAGGGCATGAGATTTCCAACACCTGCGGCGTTCTGGATATCAACGAACCGCCTCGGCCGGAGGAAATGGAGGATGCCTATATCAAATATGCTTCCTCTAGAGTCAAACGCCCCCGCAGTCAGGGCAAAGCCTACCGCATCCGCGGCCACAGGGAGCCCTTTTACACACTGAATATCATCCATGGCCTGCTGTCTGTACAGGAAGTCCTGCAGAAAGCCCGCAGTTATCATGTGACCCTGACGGAATATTTGAATGCGGTACTTCTGAATGCTTTATTAGAAAAACAGAAAGCGGACCATGTTTTCAGGGAACATCCCGTGGCACTGGCGCTTCCCGTGAATCTGCGCAATATTTTTCCATCAGACACATTGCGGAATTTTATTGCCATGGTTTACCCTTCTGTGGACCCGCGCATGGGGGACTATACCTTTGAGGAAATCATCACCCATGTCCACAACTACATGCGTTTTTACATTAATGATAAGTTTCTAAATGCCGACATTACCACCAACGCCTCTACCCAGCAGAGCCCGCTGATCCGTATTGTGCCGCTTTTTGTCAAAGATATCGTTGTGAAACAGTTTTATATCCGTGTGCAGGACAAACAGTCCACCGCCGGTCTGACGAATCTGGGTGTCATTGATGTGCCGAAAGAAATGCGTGAATTTGTCGATTATTTTGACGTATTGATGGGGCAGCCTTTCTCCCTGAGAACCAATTGCGCTGTAGGAAGTTTCGGCGATACCCTGAGCATCAACTTTACAAGTACTATTATCGAAACCGACGTGGAACGCTTTTTCTTTAGGAAATTAGTCCAAGAAGGCCTGCATGTCAAAATTGAAACCAACCGTGATATGAACAGGAGTGAATTTTAATGTCATATTGTGTCAACTGCGGTGTGGAACTGGACAAAACCTGCTCCGTCTGCCCGCTGTGTAATACCAAGGTTATCAATCCCAACCAACCGGTGGATACCGTTTCACCAAAGCCCTATCCTGTGGACAAAGGCTATGTGGATTCAGGCATCCGCAAGGAAACCGCCATTCTCATGGCCGTCTGTCTGGCCGCAACAGCAGTTGTCTGCGGACTTTTGAACCTTTTTTTTATCACATTTTCCCACTGGTCCTTCTATGTCATCGGCACCTGTATCGTCCTGTGGATTTTCTGCCTGCCGATTTTCTTTCCGACCAAGGCCGTCTTTCGAATCACGTTGCTTCTGGACGGTCTGGGCATCGCCATGTACTTCGGCATCATTGCCTGGCTCCATCCCGGCAACGGCTGGTACACAGCTATCGCCCTGCCCCTGATTATTCTGGGCACACTGGCAGTTTTCTTCTTCGCCATCAGTATGGGCCATCCGAGAAGCTCTATACTTTCCCAGGCTGTCATCCTCGTGGCAGAAATCGGCATTTACTCTGTCTGTGTAGAACTGCTGACGCGCCGTTATTACGCCGTGCCAATGGCTCTTTCCTGGTCCGCCATTGTCCTCACCTGCGCTATTATCATCGACGTGACACTGGTGACTATCCTGCTGCGAAGCCGGTTGAGGGAGGAAGTCCGGAGAAGGATGCATATATAAAAATACGCACATACAATTACGCGTTCAAAAACGCCAAAAAACAATCGTAAATTTTTACGATTGTTTTTTGATTCATAACGGTTCATTCTTCCATTTTCATCAATATGATTCAGAACAAATCGTCTGTTTTTATCATCCAACTGAGAGGCAATGCTGTCGAAAATCGCTTTTATTTTTATCTTATCCGAACCCTCTGCATATTTGGCTATGTCCTGCCTGTATAATTCCAGAATGTTTCTCTGAACCTGAATAACTTTTCCAATATCATGGGTATTAACATAAGTCTGGACAACATCCGGCATACCGCCAACTACAATATAGGCCGCAAATAGTTTTAACAGTGTTTCGTGCATTACCTGCGGAACTTTCTCGTGCTTTTCATAACAGGACTGCAAAGCTGCAAATGTCGTCTCCTGTACGCCATTCGCTCCAAGGAACTCCCTGAAATTCATAGGATACATATAAACAATTTCTTCAAACCCCACTGCATAAGACGGAACTTCTTTGTATTTGACACCCCGTAAAGAACCTGATTCTATATAATCAAACCTTCCATCCTCCACAAGGAACTTAATGGCACACCGTGCATTCGGACACTCCTGTATTTCATCCAAAAAAATCAAAGTCTTTCCGGGTTCCAGTTTCTGCATCTTAAAAGCCGTCAGGTTCTCAATAATGGTATCCGCATCCAATTTACCATCAAATATCTGATCAGCTCCCTTATCTAATATAAAATTTACCTCAACAAAATACTCGTATTCTTTCCGGGCAAATTCTCGGATAATCGTCGTTTTGCCAATCTGTCTTGCGCCAATCACGCACAGTGCTTTCTTCTTATTCTCATTCTTCCATGAATATAAACGCTCTGATATCTCTCTTTTTAGCATCGGATTCACCCTCCTGATACAAGTATTGTAACATTTTTCTGCTTTATTCAATGCTGTTTGTAACATTTTTCTTAAATTCTAGAGGGTATTTTGCAACATTTTTCTCGCAGTAGGGGAATGCCCCGCATTTCTTCGAGGCATTGAGAACAAAATGGAATGGTTATAATATTTCTTCCCATGGTTTAACTTTTTTTAAGTTAACATCATCAAATGTTACTCCCCATTGAGCAATTTTTCCCCTGAATATACTTTCGTTAATTCCGCCTTCATAACTATTCTTTCCATCATTTATTTTTCCGCTATCTAAATATACATAAAAAGTACTCCAATCTCTCCAATGTAAAATATTTATAAAATAGCTCATTGGCTCTTTCTTTCGAAATCTTTTTATTTCATACGGAGAAATCACTGCGCATTTGCGGCAATTTGTATAACATGATTTTATATTATTCTCTATCCTTCTTGTTTTTAATTCACTCCAGCGATATTCCTTACTGCGGTTTCGCCATTTGACGGTACAGCCTTCTTTATCCATCTCTATCACTCTGCCAAAGCTAAACCATTCTCGAATCAATATTACTTCTCCTACAACATTCCCTATTATAGTATACGTTAACCATGCTTTTTCATTTGCAAAAAAACCATACGCTATACATATAATAGACATAATTATAAGAAACCAAAAACCCACTTGATAGATTTGCATATAATATTTTTCAGGTATAATTATAATTTTATCCTCATCCACGTTTTAATGTATCCTTTCTATTCTCCATTCTTTTCGTCCTCGATAATAATACACTCTCTTTCTATATACTTTTTTCCCTTTCCTTATAATCTGATTAGAAATTAAAGTACGTTTAAAACTATTTTTTACCGATTTTGACGCTTTAGTTTTTGAAGGGCCTGAATTAAAAATTCTACTTGTAATAGCACCTACAAACTCTCTTCCCGCATTTTCCACTACATCAATTACATTATTAGCAACTTTATCATAATTTGTCTTATGTGGCAAATTAAGTCTTTCACTAATATTCAATGAAGAAGCCGTCCATGCTATCGCTGCATTAAATGCAATACTCTTTGGTTCTTCACCATCATATATGCCTTTACCAGTTGTATAAATTACATAGAATGCTCTAGATATATTTTTAATCGGAATCAAATTGATAATAAATCCTGCTACAAAATCACTCAGATAATCTTTTGTTCTATATTCCTGACCTGTTGCAGATGTTGCTGCCCACGTCAAAAATGTACCTACAGCCGCACCTATCAGTGCTGGAATTACTATGTTCCAAAACTGACCATTCTCATCTTCCCTATAAACAGGGTTATTATCACAATAATTATACAAATTTGTATCAACTAATGCCATCGGAGACTGTGTCAATACATCATAACTATCCGCACTGATAAACCTGCAGATCTCCGGCTGATAATAGCGGCTCTTCAGATAGTACATCCCCG
>OLOB01000618.1_pt1 | contig 27200 bp, 16 predicted proteins | sample 1671911 | NCBI WGS metagenome assembly OLOB01 (sample SAMEA3136625, study PRJEB25190) | human gut metagenome | biome: human gut; feature: human-associated habitat; material: faeces | place: Austria | collected 2013
GGGAGACCCAAGGGGCTTTGCCCCTTGACCCCAGCAGGGCGCTGCCCTGCACCTGCGAAGGGTCTTCGACCCTCTCGACACCCTTTTCGCGATTGAGATGAGCGCATCTGCATACTGTATGCGCGTGTTGCTCCCAAAGATCTACGAACGAAAATGCACCCCTCTTTCGGTGATTTGCCGAAGGAGGGGTGCTTGCTATCAGAAATCAGCAGTATCAGTAGTTTTCCGCCTTGACCATGAAGTAGCTCTGCGGATGTGCACACACCGGGCAGATTTCCGGCGCTTTCTTGCCCACAACGATATGGCCGCAGTTCGCGCATTCCCAAATCACGTCGCCGTCCTTGGAGAACACAAGGTCATTTTCCACGTTCGCCAGCAGGCGGCGATAGCGTTCCTCATGCGCCTTCTCGATGGCGGCGACCATGCGGAATTTATGCGCAATCGCCGGGAAACCCTCGGCGTCCGCTTCCGCTGCCATGCGGACGTACATGTCTGTCCACTCGGCGTTCTCGCCCTCGGCTGCGTGCAGCAGGTTCGCTGCGGTATCCTTGATTTCGCCGCCCTCCAGCAGCTTGAACCACATTTTGGCGTGTTCCTTCTCGTTCGCCGCGGTTGCCTCGAAGAGTTCGGCAATCTGCACATAGCCGTCCTTGCGCGCCTTCGATGCGAAGTAGGTGTACTTATTGCGCGCCATAGATTCTCCCGCGAAGGCTTCCAGCAGGTTTTGTTCGGTTTTTGTGCCCTTAAGTTCCTTAGCCATGGTAAAAATCCTCCTTATCGTTGGTTTAACGTGCATTTTGCAGAAGTCTGCTGGAATCATTATACCACAAAATTGAGAAATTTGAAACAGGATTTTGCCTCCGCAGAGGCGAAATCCCTGCGCTGCATGCGCATATAGCATATAAGTATGAAAGCAAAGTCAACTGAATCGCGAAAACTTGACATTGACGCGGCATGGAGTTCGTGGTATAATTCACAATGTATTCATATGCCAAGATAAAGGAGCAGTATGGATAAGAAGAACTATTGGGTCATTGCGCTGATGGTCGCACTTGCCGTCGGATTGCTGGCGGCGGTAACGCTGCTGCGTCCGAGCGGGGGTCAAAATGGCGAAATCGTCGTGACGGTGGATGGCGCGGAGTACGCCCGTGTGCCGCTGGGGCAGAAGCAGACATTGACCGTCACGCAGGAGGACGGCAGTGTCAACGTGGTTGAGATCAGCGAGCGCGGCGCGGTGATGGCATCTTCAACATGCCATAATCAGCTGTGCGTCCAAATGGGCGAAGTGACGCTGGACAACTGGGAGACGCGCCCCAATCAGCAATTCATTATCTGTCTGCCCAATCGGGTAAGTGTGGAATTGGTGGTGAAGGAATGAAAAAAACAGCGGTGCTTTCGGGGCTGATGGCGTTGACGCTGCTGCTGGGCGGATGCAGTGCGCAGCAGGCAGGCGGCGAAACCCCGACGACACCCCCCGCCGCGGCCGCCACGGTTGACCCGGCAGAAAAAACAACGGGCGTAGGTTTCTACTTCGACACAGTTGTGACCATCACGCTCTACGGCGCGGACGACACCCTGATGGATGACATTTGGGCGGCTTGCAAGCGTTACGAGAACATGCTCTCCAAAACCGTGGAGGGCAGCGACGTCAGCCGCATCAACAACGCTCATGGGCAGACCGTGACCGTTGATGCGGAAACGTGGAACGTCCTCAGCGAAGCGAAGAAGCTCAACCGCTTGACCGGCGGCGCGTTCGCCATCACGATTGCGCCCCTGACCGCGCAGTGGGACTTCACCGGCGGCACGAACCGTATGCCGACCGATGAGGAGCGAATCGCCGCCCTGCCGCTGGTGGACGACGAGCAGCTCACGCTGGGCGAGAACAACACGGTTACGCTGCCCGCTGGAATGCAAATTGACCTCGGCGGCATCGCCAAGGGCTACATTGCAGACCAAGTGGCGGCACTGGTGCGTGGGCGGTGCAGCGGCGCAATGCTGAATTTCGGCGGCAATGTCTACGCCGTTGGGACGAAGCCGGATGGATCGGCATACCGCGTCGGCGTACAGGATCCGGACGAGCCGAACAGCAGCACCCCCACCGGCCTCATGTCCGTCACGAACAGCAGCGGCCCTATCGGCGTCGTATCCGTCATCGACCGCAGCGTCGTGACCAGCGGCATCTACGAGCGCGGCTTTACCATCGACGGCGTGCGGTATCATCACATCCTGTCGCCGTGGACGGGACTGCCGTCTGATTCTGATTTGGCGTCGGCCACCATCATTGCGGAAAGCTCCATGGACGCGGACGCGCTGGCGACGGCGTGCATCGTCCTCGGCAGCGAGAAGGCACTCCAGCTCACGCAGGAGAACGGCTATCCCGCGCTGATGATTCTGCGCGACGGCACGGTGATGATGAACGACCTGATGAAGCAATGGGGCTACACGTCCCTGCGATGATACGCTATTTTCCTCTGAAAATAGTATCAGCTTTCAATTTCACTTTTTCATAGTTCTCAGGAGGAGGCAATAAACCATGAGTGAAACCAAGACAACTCGGAAACAGCTTCCGGCGTACCTGATTCTGGCGCTGATTGCGCTGGCGGCGGCGCTGCTGCTGGCGGTGACGAATGCGATTACGGCGGGTCCCATCAAGGCGCATGAGGAAGCGGCGCAGAACGCGGCGTTCCAGAGCGTCATGACGGCGGATTCCTTCAGCACCATGAGCATTCCGGATGGCTGCAATGTTACATCGCTGGTGGAAGCGAAGAAGGACGGCAAGACCATCGGCTACTGCGCGGTGTCCTCCGCCAAGGGCTACGGCGGCAATGTCGCTGTGACGCTGGGCGTTGATATGGATGGCAAAATCGTCGGCTGCCAGATTGGCGACACAAACTTTGCCGAGACGGACGGCTTCGGCGCGCGTTGGAAAGAACCGGCTCGTGCGGAGGCGTTCATTGGTCTGAGCGCGTTCGGCGGCGACACCATCGAAGCGATTACCGGCGCGACCGTCACCTCCAAGGCGGTGCTGGCGGCGTCCAATGATGTGCTGAAGTGCATCAGCCATGTGCTGGGCAAGGACGTCGAAGGCGACGTGCTGGCGTTCGGCGTGAGGGAAGAAAAGCCTGCGCAGACGGTTGAGCTGACAGGCGACGTGCATCAGGGCAAGGCTGTTGGCTTTGGCAACGGCGAAGTGACCGCGCGCCTGACGCTGAATGACGATGGCACGATTGCGGCACTGGTTATCGACGCTTCCACGCAGACGCCCGGCTTCGGCACGCGCTGCGCGGACGAAGAGTTCACGGCGCAGTTCATCGGCAAGAACGGCCCGTTTACCCTGAATGAAAATGTGGACGGGCTGACCGGCGCGACCATCACCTCGACGGCAGCGGTGGAGGCCATCAACGCGGCACTGACTTCGCCCGCGATGGCGGCGGAGGATCTCGAACCTGTGGCGACGGAAGCACCTGCTGCGACGGAAGCGCCCATGGTGCTGGAAAACGCGAAGACCGCGACGATTGCTGGCTTCGGCGGCGCGGACATCACGGTGCAGGTGACGGACGAGAACGGCGTGATTACGGCACTGACGGTGGATGCGTCCAGCCAGACGGCGGGCTTCGGTCAGAAGTGCGCGGAAGAAGCGTTCACGAGCCAGTTTGTTGGCAAGAGCGCACCGCTGACGCTGGGCGAAGGCATTGACGCGGTGGCAAGCGCGACGATTACGTCTCAGGCGGTTGTAGACGCGGTGAACAGCCTGTATGCAACGGCTGAACCTGTGGAAGAGCCGACGGAAGCCCCTGCCGCGACGGAAGCACCCGCTGCGCAGACTGCGGAAGTTAAGACGGCAACGGCTGCGGGCTACGATGGCAACGAAATCACGGTGAACGTGACGGACGAAAACGGCGTGATTACCTCCCTGACGGTGGATGCGTCCACGCAGACGGCGGGTCTGGGTCAGAAGTGCGCGGAAGAAGCGTTCACGGCGCAGTTCATCGGCAAGAGCGCACCGCTGACGCTGGGCGAAGGCATCGACGCGGTGGCAAGCGCGACGATTACGTCTCAGGCGGTCGTTGACGCGGTGAATAGCCTGTATGCAGCGGCTGAACCCGTGGAAGAGCCGACGGAAGCACCCGCCGCGACGGAAGAACCCGCTGCGCAGACTGCGGAAATCAAGACCGCTAAGATTGCGGGCTTTGACGGCGCGGAAATCACGGTGAACGTGACGGACGACAATGGCGTCATTACCTCCCTGACGGTGGATGCGTCCACGCAGACGCCGGGTCTGGGTCAAAAGTGCGCGGAGGAAGCGTTCACGAGCCAGTTCATCGGCAAGAGTGCGCCGCTGACGCTGGGCGATGGTATTGACGCGGTTGCAAGCGCGACGATTACGTCTCAGGCGGTTGTAGACGCGGTGAATAGCCTGTATGCAGCGGCTGAACCTGTGGAAGAGCCGACGGAAGCGCCTGCTGCGACGGAAGAACCCGCTGTGCAGACTGCGGAAGTTAAGACGGCAACGGCTGCGGGCTACGATGGCAACGACATCACGGTGAATGTGACGGACGAAAACGGCGTGATTACCTCCCTGACGGTGGATGCGTCCACGCAGACGGCGGGTCTGGGTCAGAAGTGCGCGGAGGAAGCGTTCACGGCGCAGTTCATCGGCAAGAGCGCGCCGCTGACGCTGGGTGAAGGCATTGACGCGGTGGCAAGCGCGACGATTACGTCTCAGGCGGTTGTAGACGCGGTGAACAGCCTGTATGCGGAAGCGCCCGCGAAGGTGCTGACCACGAAGGTCAAGGGCTGGCACGAGGGCGTGGCCGTGACGGTGGAAATTGACAAGAATCATGTCATCACGGCGCTGACGGTGGATGCTTCCGGCGAATTCTACGCGCTGGGCGGCAAGTGTGCCGACGAAGCGTTCACGAGCCAGTTCATCGGCAAGAGTGCGCCGCTGACGCTGGGCGTGGACATCGACGCGGTGACGGGCGCGACGCTGACCTCTCAGGCGGTTGTCGATGCGGTCAACCAGCTGGCGAAGTAATACAAGAAGAACGGGCAGGACGCATTTTCACGTCCTGCCCGTTGCTTTATGTCTTAGGAAGCATGACTTCCGGGGACTAATGGTTTTCACTCCATACTGGTCACTGGCATGCTTCCAGAGGGCTTTCCGATCGCCCTCTGGACTCCTTCGGCACCCCTTCGGATGCTGATTGAGCTGTGTTGGAAGGTTTTTTAGTTTGTGTACTGGATGTTTTGCCCGCGTGTTTATTTTTTCGGCGTCAAGCCCAGTTTCGCCGCGCATTCATCCATATCCAGCGTTGCGAAATAATCCTGTGCGGTCTCCGCGCGGCGAATCAGCTTATAGCCGCCCTCCTGCGTATACAGCACCTCTGCCGACCGCAGCCGCCCATTATAATTATACCCCATCGCATGACCGTGCGCACCGGTGTCATGAATCACCAGCAGGTCGCCGATCTTGATTTCCGGCAGGGCGCGGTCGATGGCGAACTTGTCGTTATTTTCGCACAGACTGCCGACGACGTCATAGATGTGGTCATGCGGCAGGCTTTCCTTCCCGCAGACGGTGATGTGGTGGTACGCGCCGTACATCGCGGGGCGCATGAGGTTCGCGGCGCAGGCATCCACGCCGATGTAGTCCTTGTAGGTGTGCTTCTCGTGAATCACGCGCGTGACAAGCCAGCCCATGTTGCCGGTCATCCAGCGGCCGAGTTCGGTTTTCAGCGCGACGCCGCCGTTCGGGAAGATTTCCTCGTATACCTTGCGGACACCTTCGCCGACAGCGAGTACATCCGTGGCGGGCTGGTCGGGGCGGTAGGGGATGCCGATGCCGCCGGAGAGGTTGATGAACGCCAGCTCCAAGCCGGTTTCGGCGGCGAGGTCGCGGCCGCAGGTGAAGAGAATCTTCGCCAGCGCGGGGTAGTAGTTGTCGTCCGTGTTGTTGGAGGACAGGAAAGCGTGCAGCCCGAAGCGCTTTGCGCCAAGTTCTTTCAGGCGTTTCAAGCCCTCCTGCAATTGGGCATAGGTGAAACCGTATTTCGCGTCGCCCGGATTGCCCATGATTTCGTTGCCGATTTTGAAGTCTCCGCCGGGGTTGTAGCGGCAGCAGATGGTTTCGGGAATGCCGCCGTGCTGACGGAGAATGTCAATATGGGTGATATCATCGAGGTTGACGAACGCGCCGAGACGGCGGGCATCGTCGAACTCATAGTAGGGCATGGCGTTGGCGGAGAACATGATGTCCCGCCCGGAGAATCCGCAGGCGTCCGCGAGCATCAATTCCGTGTCGCTGGAGCAGTCCACGCCGCAGCCCTCTTCCTTCAGAATGCGGAGGATAGCGGGGTTCGGCAGCGCCTTGATGGCGAAATACTCCTCAAAATCTTCGCACCATGCAAACGCCTGTTTCAGCGTGCGGGCATTGCGGCGGATTCCGGCTTCGTCGTAGAGGTGGAAGGGAGTCGGGTACTTGGCGGCGGCGTTTTCAAATACCGCGTCAGAAAGCGAAAAATTCGGCATGGCAGTTCACTCCGATTAACTTATTGGATTCCGCGTCAATATAGCACAGAATGCGGGGGAATGCAAGTTTTTCTGCTGTACAGGTGAAGAAAAGGAAAAAATGCGGCTGGGAAAAATCAAATTCAGGTATGATTCCGGCGAAACCCCAGCAAAATACTCGATTTTTTCCGCGAACCCTTGTAATTTCGGGGGAATGCCGTTATAATGGTGCAATACCCGGTATCATATTTTCTCGGGTGATACTACTTCCGGATTCGTCAGCGCCGCCTGCTTGCGCCTTTTTGATTCTGGAAATGGTATAGAATGGAGAAGGAGGAAACGATTCTATGGAAGAAGCAACGACTCGCAGTAATTTTGTCTGGGAGGCCGTCGAACAGGATTTGAAGGATGGTCGCTACACGCAAGTGCATACGCGGTTTCCTCCCGAACCCAACGGCTATATGCACATTGGCCATTGCAAGGCGTTGATTACGGACTTCCTGACGGCGGAGAAATTCGGTGGCAAGTGCAACCTGCGCTTTGACGATACAAACCCCGCGAAGGAAGACACCGAGTTTGTCGAAGCCATCAAGAACGACATTCACTGGCTGGGTTTTGACTGGACGGGCGGCCTGTATTACGCTTCTGATTATTACGATAAGTGCTACGAAATCGCGGAGGACTGGATTCGGCGCGGTCTGGCGTATGTGGACGAGCTGAACAAGGAGCAGATGCGCGAATACCGCGGCACGCTGACCAAGCCCGGCAAGAATTCGCCGTGGCGCGACCGTCCCGCAGAAGAAAGCCTTGATCTGTTCCGCCGGATGCGCGCGGGCGAATTTGCCGAGGGACAGTATACCCTGCGCGCCAAGATTGATATGGCGTCGCCCAACATCGTCATGCGCGACCCCACCATGTACCGCATCCTCTACAAGGAGCACTGGCGCACGGGCAAGAAGTGGTGCATCTACCCGATGTACGACTTCGCGCACCCGATTGGCGATGCGCTGGAAGGCATTAGCCACTCCCTCTGCTCACTGGAATACGAAATTCATCGCCCGCTGTATGACTGGGTGGTGGAGCACAGCCAGTCCATGCTGCCGGCACGTCCTCGCCAGATTGAGTTCGCCCGCCTGAACATGACCCGCACCGTGATGAGCAAACGCAAGCTGCGCGCGCTGGTCATGGGCGGCTACGTCAAGGGCTGGGATGACCCGCGTATGCCCACGCTGTCGGGTCTGCGCCGCCGCGGCTGCACTGCCGCTGCGATTCGCGATTTCGTCAGCCGCATCGGCTTGAGCAAGGCGGATTCCACCGTGGATACCGCGCTGCTGGACGCTTGCATCCGTGATGACCTTGGCGAAAAGGCTGCGCGTGTGATGGCGGTGCTGCACCCGCTCAAGGTGGTGCTGACGAACTGGGATGCCGACAAGACGCTCACGCTGACGGTCGAAAATCACCCGAAGCACCCCGAAATGGGCAGCCACACAGTCACGTTCGGCAAAGAGCTGTACATTGAGCAGGAGGACTTCATGGAAGTGCCTGCGAAGAAGTTCCAGCGCATGTACCCCGGCTTCGAGGTGCGCCTGAACGGGGCGTACATCGTCAAGTGCGAGGGCTGCAAGAAGGACGAAAACGGCAACGTCACCGAAGTGTACTGCACGGTGGACATGGACAGCTTGTCCGGCAGCGAGGGCGCTGACCGCAAGATTAAAGGCAAGACACTGCATTGGGTGAGCGCGGCGGACGCTGTGCCGTTTGAGGCGCGCCTCTACGATCCGCTGCTGGCGGATGACAGCGCGCTGGAGGACGAAGCCGAACCGACCGCCGAGGATGCGGTGGATGCGGAAGAAACCGAAGAGGCAGAGGAAGCGGACGCGAATCTGTCCCGCGCGGATTATGACTTCCTGAAGAAGCTGAATCAGCACAGCCTGACGGTGGTGCGCGGCGTGATTGAGCCGTATGCGAAAGAATGCGCGCCGGGGACGGCACTGCAGTTCCTGCGCACGGGCTATTTCTGCAAAGACCCGGATTCCACGGCGGAGCTGCCGGTGTTCAACCGCACGGTTGGGCTGCGGGATGCCTTTGCGAAGGCGGCTAAGTAACGCAGAGATTTCGCCTCTGCGGAGGCGACCAAAGGGCTTTCCGATCGCCCTTTGGAAACCTTCGGGTCGCCTCTAAGTTACTTGAATTTTATTGAAAGTTTTTAGTTTGTGTACCTATTGCTCACTAACTAAATAATAAACATAACCATATTGTAACTTCCGGAGGGCGGGCGAAGCAGTCCAGAGGGCGACCGCAGACTTCGTCTGTTTTCATTGCCCTCTGGTCGCTCCCGCAGGAGCGAAATCCCCGCATAAACACGCGGACACTGCATGAGAGTGTCACCAATCCAATCGCGAAAAAGGGTCAAGGGAGGAACTCCCTTGCAGGGTGCAGGGACAGCGTCCCTGCTGGGGTCAAGGGGCAACGCCCCTTGGTCTCCCCCAAAATCAACACGCGGGCATAGTATGAGAGAGCGCTCAACTCAATCGCGCGAAAGGGTCAAGGGAGGAACTCCCTTGTGGGGTCAAGGGGCAACGCCCCTTGCGTCGCCCTTTTATTATGGAACTAAGGAGAATCAGAAAATGAATCAGGAAGTGCGTACACGATTTGCGCCGTCGCCGACGGGCTTTATGCATCTGGGCGGACTGCGCGCGGCATTGTATGGGTATTTGTTTGCCCGGAAGAATGGGGGCAAATTCATCCTGCGCATTGAGGACACGGATCAGGTGCGCTTTGTGGAAGGCGCGACGGAGGTCATTTACGACACGCTGCGCCGCTGCGGCATGAACTGGGATGAAGGCCCGGACGTGGGCGGCCCGGTCGGCCCGTACATCCAGTCTCAGCGCAAGGAGTTGTACCTGCCCTATGCACAGCAGCTGGTCAAGACGGGTCATGCCTACTACTGCTTCTGCACGAAGGAGGAGCTGGAAGAGCGCCGCGCGGCGTGCGAAGCGAAGGGCGAAGTGTTCAAGTACGACAAGCACTGCCTGCACCTGACGCAGGAGGAAATCCAGCGCAAGCTGGACGCGGGCGTGCCGTATGTCATCCGCCAAAACGCGCCGACGACGGGCGAAACCAGCTATGATGACCTCGTGTTCGGCCACATGACCTTCCCGAATGACACGCTCGACGACATGGTGCTGATTAAGCAGGACGGTATGCCGACCTACAACTTCGCCAACGTCATCGACGACCACTTGATGGGCATCACCCACGTCATGCGCGGCATGGAGTACCTGTCCTCGACGCCGAAGTATAACCTGCTCTATGAGGCGTTCGGCTGGGAGATTCCGCAGTACATCCACATGCCGCCGGTCATGCGCGATTCGCAGCACAAGCTGTCCAAGCGCGATGGCGACGCGTACTTCTCTGACTATGTGGACAAGGGCTATCTGGTCGAAGCCATCGTCAATTATCTGGCGCTGGTCGGCTGGAATCCCGGCGACGACCGCGAATTCTTCACCCTTGATGAACTGGTGGAGGCGTTCGACATCCACCGCATCAACAAAGCGCCCGGTATCTTCGACGTGAAGAAGCTGACGTGGTTCAACGCCGAGTACATCCGCCGCCTGACCCCGGAAAAGTATCTGGAAATGGTCACGCCGTGGTTCGACAAGGTGTTTGGCGACAGCAGCAAGATGGACTATAAGCGCCTTGCGGAGCTGATGCAGGGCCGCACGGAGGTATTCAACCTTGTGCCGGACATGGTGCGCTTCCTTGCGCAGCTGCCGGACTACGACAGCGCCATCTACATCAACAAGAAGGCGAAGACGAACAAGGAAGCCTGCTTGAAGGCGCTGAACCTGCTGCGTCCGGTGCTGGACGGCATCACCGAATGGACAGAGCCGGTCATCCACGATACCGTGATGGCGGCGATTGCCGAGGCGGGCATGAAGAACGCGACGGCGCTGTGGCCGCTGCGCATCGCCATTTCCGGTCAGCAGAGCACCCCCGGCGGCGCGATTGAAATCGCTTATCTGCTGGGCAAGGAGGAAACCCTGCGCCGCGTGGACGACGGTATCCGCCGCGTGAGCGAAATGCCGGACGCGTGAAAAACGCATAACGAAAGGACTGAATCCTCGTGACGAAGGAATGGGAGAAGCATGAGGACCTGCGCCGCCGCAAGCCGGTGCTGTGGCTGACCATGACCGCGCTGTTCATGGCGATGGTGGTTGTGCTGAGCATGAGCGCGCTGAGCATCCCCGTGCCGGGTGGACACCTGTACTTTAATGACGTCGTGATTGACACGGCGGCGATGCTCATGGATCCGCTGTCGGCGTTTATCGCGTGCGGCGTGGGTGCGTTTCTGGGCGACCTGCTGTTCTATCCCGCGCCGATGTTCGTGTCGCTTATTACGCACGGCTTGCAGGCGCTCGTTATCTCCCTGCTCTGCCGGAAGCTGCGCATGAAGCAGCCGCTTGCCTGCGCGATTGCGGTGCTGGTGTTCGTGATGACCTACTTCCCGAAGATTCCCGTGCCGGTGACGGGCGGCTATGTCCACCTCGGCGACGGCGCCATCTTCCTGTCCGTGCTGCTGCTTGGCCCGTTGGGGATTCCGGCGGCGGCGGTCGGGTCGATGCTCTCTGACCTCATCGGCGGCTATATGGTCTATGTGCTGCCGACGTTCCTCATCAAGGGCTTGGTGGCGCTGGTGGCATGGAAGCTCTGCGGAAGGATCAGCCACTGCTGGCGATGCTGTCGTTCCTGCTTGCAGAAGCGGTGATGGTGCTGGGGTACTTCCTGCTGGAATGGGCGCTGTACGGCGTTGCATCGGCAGCCGCGGCGATTGGCCCGAATGTGGTGCAGGGCATCGCGGGCGTGCTGATTGGGATGCTGTGCCTGCTGATTACGCCCAGGCTGGAGCGCGTGGCGAAGCTGTGACAAATAGGGATGCCAATGGTTTTCCACTATGGAAGACGTTGGCATCTTTTTTCAATGATGCAGAAAAATCTCCTGATGGGAGACAAATCCGGCGGAAAATGTGCTATAATAGTATATTGGAAAGGGATACCCTTTCCCCCGAAGCGGAGACCCAATGCAAGGAAACCTTGCGTGAAATCGTTAGATAGAGGGAAACTCTGATGGATTCAGCTGTCAGCGTTCCCGCCGAGAAACTGTCACACAAGGAGGTTTTTGCCCATGAAACGAAGTGCACGAATGGCAGCGTTCCTGCTGGCGGCGGCGCTGTTCGCAGCGCCGTGTCTGGCGGAATTTACGCCGGTGGAAGTCCCACAGGCGACGAACGCCTCTGCTGCGCCAGAAGCGACGGAAAATGTACCGCAAATCACTGAAAAAGGGCTGACGCTGGGCAATAACAGCGTCAAATATCCGGAAATCATCGGGATGGCGGACGAAAGCATCCAGCAGCAGGTGAATGACGCGATTTTGCAAGCCGGGAAAATCGAGAACCGATTGAGCCGCATGGCAGTGCTGATGTCCTCGCCTGTGCCGCTGACGGTGACATATTCAGCGGCGCTGGCGGATGATGTGCTGAGCGTCGCGATTCTCTCCAGCGGGGCGCTGGAAACGGAACGCGCGACACAGGAATGGGCGGCAGTCAATATCGATCTGCGCACGGGGCAGGAAATCACCTTTGGCGACCTGTTCACCGACGCGGACGAAGCGCGCGCGAAAATGGAGGAGACCATCGCGGATGAGATTCTGCCGGACATGAGCGCGCACCTTGCGGCGGCGGAGCTCCTGCCTCTGCCGGATGTGTTTTCGCTGACGGAATACGGCTTGACGCTGCATTACCCGATTCGGCGGTTCGAGACGCTTTCGGAGCGTGCAGGGACGATTACGTTCCTGTGGAGCGAACTGGCGGACGTGCTGGACTTATCAGAGGACAGCGTGCTGACGCGCCTTGGCGTGGGCAAGCACCTGAAGCTGGCGGCGGATGCGAAGGAAACGTTGACGGCTGCGCTGTCCGGCGGTGCGTTTCCGGGGATTCCGGCGGTGCTGGGCGACAATGTGCAGGGGCTGATAGACACCTATCAGCTGCTGAACGACCCGGATTTGGCGGGCGATCAGCGGATGATTTCGCTGGAAGACGGCGCATTCCGAAATGTGTACATCCTGACGGACAATCTGACGCGGAAGCTGGACAGCAGCGTCGCGCAGAGCATCCGGGCGGACAGGCTGATGCTGCTGGGGCTGGTGACGGGCAGCACGACGCAGGGCGAATGGCGGCAGGCACTGGGCAAACCGACGCGGACAGTATCGGTATCCGCGGAATCCGCGGAACTGCGGCGCTTATGCGCGGGGCAGACGGATTATTATGCGTGGTGGAGCAATGCGACGCTGTGTCTGCACGCGGATGAGGATGGTGTTCTGCGGACGGTGACGCTGATGCAGGCGGAGAATGGGGGAGAAAACTGACTTTTCTCCTAAAATGGCTTTTTGCTTGCAGGGGTTTCGCCTCTGCGGAGGCGACCAAAGGGCGATGAAAACAGGCGAAGTCTGCGATCGCCCTTTGGAAACCTTCGGCGCCGCCACTTTTGGGGTTTCATGTTTGTTGGTTGATAATGCTGCATAAGGAACGAAAGGCACACCAACTAAAAATGTTGCGATAGCGCTCAATAAACTTAGATGGGGACGCGAAGCAGTCCAGAGGGCGACCGCAAAGCCCTCTGGTCGCTCCCGCAGGAGCGAAATCCCGCATAAACACGCGCATAGGGTATGCAAATGCGCACAACTCAATCGCGAGATGGGTGTCGAGAGGGTCGAAGACCCTTCGCGGGTGCAGGGCAGAGCCCTGCCGGAGTCCAGAGGCAGAGCCTCTGGTGGGGTCAAGGGGCAGCGCCCCTTGCGTTCCCTCGTATTACAGATAGAGAAATAGTAGGAGGCCGAAATGGCGCAGAGTAAGAAGAATGGCAAGACGAACCGAACGGGGAGGACGGCGAAGCAGAAGCGAATGCCACGGTATGAGGCGGATTCGCTGGCGGCGTGCCTGATGGTGGGCATATTGCTGCTGGCGACGGGCATTCTGACGCTGCTTGGCGCGGGATTCGGCTTGCAGCATGAGGTGTTCCGGTATCTGCGGCAATTTTCGTCCTCCATGTTCGGGTCGATGACGCTGCTGATGACCTTCGCGCTGATTGCCGCTGGCGTGGCGCTGCTGATTTCCACGACGCGCAAAGTCAGCCGGCGATATGTGGCAAGCTATGCGATTCTCGTTGTGCTGCTCAGCGGCTTTGTGTCGCTGATGACGTTCGTAACATCGTCGGAAGGACAATTCCCCCTGCTGGACTATATCGCCCAAAAAACCGGGTCGGACGCGTTCAACGGCATGATGTCCCGCAGCATGACGTACGGCATGAAGGGCTACGGCGGCGGCATGGTCGGTATGCTGCTTGCGTGGCCGCTGTGGAAGTTCTTTGGCGCAGGGCTGGGGGCAGTCATGCTTGGTCTGCTGATGGCGGTGGATGTTCTGGTAGGTGGCTGGTCGCTGTTCCGCCGCCTGTATGGCTGGACGGGCGAGAAGCTCGTGCAATTGCGCGAGAAGCAGGCGAGGCGCGCGGAAGAAGCAGCGGCGGAGGAAGCACGCCGTCAGGAGCAGGAACGTCAGCGGCAGCTGGCGGAAGAACAGGAGCGGATTCGCCAAGGGAATGCGGCGAACGCGGCCTATACGCAGAATACCCCGTCGCCCTACGCACGTCCCGGTACGGAGAAGGGGCGCGTCGTCAGCCCGTATACGCAGTATCCGAATGCCCCTGTGCAGCCCGTGATGCCGCAGAATCCGCCGGTGCGGAAGCAGCCGATGCCGCAGGGCAAGCCTGTTCAGCCCGTAACGAGCCGGAAGAACAACAAGATTGGTTTTGCGCCGTCGGCGGAGGAGCTGGGACAGACCGGCTTTGCAGATGATTGGACAACGCCGCGCCGGAAATCCGCATGGAGTGACTCGCAGCCGTTTACGCAGCCGACGTACCCGATGGGGCAGGCTGCGGCAGAACCGCCGCAGATTCCGACCTACGAGCAGCCGAAGCAGCCCGCGCCCAGCGGCGTTGGGGAGCCGGCGACATACAGCTGGAACGACATGCCCGCGCAGCCCGCGCCGATGCAGCAAACGGCGGACGCTGTGCCGGAGACGGAGCAGAATCCGCCGATGATGCAGTGGACGCAGCCCACAATGCCGACCCAGCCGACAATGGCGGTAGATGCGCCGCAGGAAACGCAGGAGATGCAGGAGGAAATTCTGCCGGAAGCCCCGGAAGAAACGCCTGCGGATTTGCCCGAAGCCGTGTCCGCGGACGATGCGTTCGACGATGACGCGGATTTCCCGGCGGAACTGGATGACCGCCCGCCGTGGGAAGAGCCGGAGGATGCGCCGAAGAAGGTGGTTGCGCCCGTGCTGACGCAGGAACGCCCGGCAGGCGCGTGGCAGCCGGATTTGAACCTGCCCGCGCAGCCGGTCAGCAGCGGCACGACGAACGTTCCCGTCGCTTTGCAGCAGCCGGAGAATGTTCCCGCAGCGGTTCAGCCGGGCATTCAGGTCGCAAAGGCAACGACGGAAGCACCGTCCGGCGGGCCGAGCGCAACGGGCGCATCCGCCACATCCACCTTCAATCCTGAAGTGCCGTACACCTATCCGCCGATGATGCTTCTGCGCGATCCGCTGGGTCAGCAGGGAGTCAACGCGGAGGAAGACGAACTGCGCACGCAGCGGCTGGAAGAGACGCTCAAGTCCTTCCGCATCCCCGCGAAGGTGCGCCACATCACCCACGGCCCGGCAATTTCGCGCTTTGAACTGGAAATCGCCCCCGGCATCAAGGTCAATAAGGTGACGAACCTGAACCACAATATCGCGATGAACATGGCGGTCAAGTCCGTGCGAATTGAAGCGCCGATTCCGGGCAAGGCGCTTGTCGGCGTGGAAGTGCCCAACAGCACGCGCACGACCGTCACGCTCAAGGAAGTGCTGCAATCTGACGTGATGCACAAGGCGAAAGGCCCGCTGACTGTCGCGCTGGGTAAGGACATCGCGGGCGCGCCAATCCTGTGCAACCTCGCGAAAATGCCGCACCTGCTGATTGCAGGCGCGACGGGTTCGGGCAAATCCGTGTGCATCAACACAATCATCAATTCGCTTTTGTACCGCTGTTCACCCAAGGAAGTCCGCATGATTCTCGTTGACCCGAAGGTGGTTGAACTGCAGTGCTACAACGGCATTCCGCACCTGCTGATTCCGGTCGTGTCCGACCCGCACAAGGCAAGCGGCGCGCTGGCGTGGGCGGTCGGAGAGATGATGGATCGCTACAACAAGTTCCAGGAGAAAGGCGTCCGCGCCATCGACGGCTACAACGAATCGCTGGATGACGACGAAGAGCCGATGCCGCGCATCGTGATTGTCATTGACGAATTGGCGGATTTGATGATGACCTGCAAGAAGGAAGTCGAAGAGCGCATTTGCCGTCTGGCGCAGCTGGCGCGTGCGGCGGGCATTCATCTGGTCGTCGCGACGCAGCGCCCGTCGGTGGACGTCATTACGGGTCTGATTAAGGCGAACATCCCCAGCCGAATCGCCTTCAAGGTGTCCTCGAACGTGGACAGCCGAACGATTCTTGACCGCAACGGCGCGGAACAGCTGCTTGGCTACGGTGACATGCTGTATATGCCGATGGGCGAATTCACCCCCATCCGCGTGCAGGGCTGCTTCCTGACCGATGACGAAGTGAATGGCATTACGGACTTCATCCGCCAGTATTCGCCGGCGAACTACGACAGCGGCGTGCTGGATGAACTCGACCGCTTGGCGAACATGGGCAACGACGGCGACGAGGACGATCCAGATGCGAATTCGACGGTGGACGAATACTCCTCCGCTGACCGCGACCTCTTCTCGCAGTGCGTGGAAATGGCGGTACGCGACCGTGAAGTCTCGACGAGCCTGATTCAGCGCCGCCTGAAACTGGGTTACGCGCGCGCTGGGCGCTTGGTAGACGAAATGGAGCAGCGCGGCATCATCTCCGCGAAGGACGGCGCGAAACCCCGCCGCTGTCTGATTTCGATGGAGCAATACGAAGCCATGAAAGCCAGCGGGGAGCTGAAGTAAGCAAGGGAGTTCCTCCCTTGACCCTTCCGCGCGATTGAGGTGGTGACACGCTCATGCAGTGTCCGCGTGGTTATGCGGGGATTTCGCTCCTGCGGGAGCGACCAGAGGGCTTTGCGATCGCCCTCTGGACTGCTTCGCATCCCATCTAAGTTTATTGAGTGCTGTCGTAACATTTTTAGTTAGTGTGCCTTTCGCTCCCCATGCAGCACTATCAACCAATAAACAGGAATCCCCAAAAGTTGCGGCGCCGAAGGTTTCCAAAGGGCGATCGGAAAGCCCTTTGGTGCGCCCGCAGGCGCATCCCCCTGCATGAAAGAAGAACTGCTCTTAGAACCCCAAACGAAAGGAACAACAATACAGAAAAAACCCTCATCTGCTTTGGGAGGTGGCAAAGCAATGTCCTACTTGCCCGATTACATCACTTGGCGCGGCGATCTTCCCTTCGCCGCTGATCCCGCCAATGACCTTGATACCCTCGTGATGGCGGCACTGTCTTACATCGACCTGCCCGCGGAAACGCAAGTCTTCGCCCAGTGCGCGAAATCTGTTCCGCCCGATGACCCGGACGACCATTTCCGGGGCGAGTGCCGCCGACTGCTTCAGCAAATCGCGAAAAGCAGCCGCTTTGGGGCATTGACGGTGCGCGACGCAGTGTCCGTCCTCAATGACGAAATCCAGTTCGCCGCCATGACGGTGGACTTGCCCGACGGAACGCATATTATTGCCTTCCGCGGCACGGACGGCAGTCTGACCGGCTGGCGGGAGGATTTCGCTATGTCGTTTGAAAGCCCTGTTCCGGCGCAGGCGGCGGCGCAAAAGTACCTTGAACGCCACCTGACGCAGGATGCGGGTGACGTCATCGTGACGGGGCACAGCAAGGGCGGCAACCTCGCCGTCTACGCCGCCGCGCACACCAAGGCGGACTTGCAGGGGCGCATCCGCCGCGTCGTCAGCTTCGACGGGCCGGGTGTGGATGACGAAACCGCCGCGTCCGACGGATACGCCGCCGTGGCGAGCCGCATCATTGCCTATGTGCCGCAGTTCGCGGTTGTGGGACTGCTGATGGCGGCGCACCCGGTGCATCGTGTCGTCATGTCGGACAACAACGGTATCATGCAGCACGACCCGTTCTCGTGGGAAGTGCGGGGCAAGGATTTCTGCTATGCCGAGGATCTGGACAAGGGCAGCGTCCTGGTCAACCAGACGGTGCACCAGTGGCTGGCACAGTGCACCCGCGAGCAGCGCCGCAAGTTCGTGGATGCTATCTTCGACCTGCTGGCATCGACGCAGCGTATCAATTGGAAGGAAATGCGCAAGGATGTCCACGCGGGTGTGACGGCGATTCGCGGCGTGCGGGAACAAATCGACATTGAAACGGCGCGGATGATTGCGAATCTGCTGGGGCGCTTGGCGGTTATCGGCGCAGGCAATGCGCTGGAAATGCTCCGCCAGAAGACCCCATTCCAGCAGGAATCAGCGCAGAAAGAACAGGGAGGGCTTGAACATGTTTGACGAGGCACAGAGGGAAACTTTACGCGCGGAAATCAACCGCATTTTGGATGAATCCGTTGGTGCGCTGATGGATGCGGGGCATCTGGAGAGCGGCAGCGTGATTGTGCTGGGCTGTTCGACGAGCGAGATTACGGGCGCGCGCATCGGCAAGGGCAGTGTGCCGGAATTAGGCGAGATTGTGGCGGAAGCGATGCTGGCGGCGTGCAAGGGGCACGGCGTTCATGCGGCGTTCCAGTGCTGCGAGCACCTGAACCGCGGGATTGTGGTGGAGAAGGCGGTGCTGAAGGAACTGGGACTGACGCAGGTGCGGGCCATTCCACAGCCGAAAGCAGGCGGCAGTGTACCGGCGGCGGCGTGGAAGAAGATGGAGAAACCCGCCTTGGCGGTGAGCATTCAGGCGGACGCGGCGATTGATATTGGCGATACGCTGGTGGGAATGCACATTCGGCCGGTGGCGGTGCCGCTGCGGATTTCGACGAGCCATGTGGGACATGCGAATTTGGTGATGGCGTATTCGCGGCTGCCGTATATTGGCGGTGCGCGTGCGGTTTACACGGAGTAAGGGCAAAAGAGGATAAACACGCGGGCAGAGCATGGGATAGCGACCAACTCAATTGCGCGGAGGGGTCAAGGGGGACTTCGTCCCGTTTCATTTCCCCTTGCAGGGTGCAGGGACAGCGTCCCTGCCAGTAACCTTGCGCTCCCGCAGGAGCCCCCAAGCTGTTTTGCTCACAATTTGCACATTGTCGTGCCAGATAGGCGCGGACGACCAGCATGGGAGAAGTTTTTCTTTCGGTGCTGGTCTTTTTCATTGCAGAGGGATTCGCATCTATCCCCCTCTTTTTCGGGAAAAAAGTTTCCGAAGTGTGCATTCTCTCCTTGCGCGAAGAGGGAAAGTATGCTACAATACGCACGGATAGAAGCGTTTGAAAGGGCAGGAGGATTTTCACCTGCCCGGGAAAACGTTTTCGGAGATAACCCTGACGATGAATTACGTAAGGAGGATTTCTCTTATGCAGTTCGGTTACTTTAGTGATGCTGCGCGCGAGTACGTCATCACCGACCCGCGCACACCCATGCCGTGGGCGAACTACCTCGGCTCTCCGGAATACGGCGCGATTGTGACCCAGAACGCCGGCGGATACAGCTTCGTCAAGTCCGGCGCGGCGGGACGCATCCTGCGCTATACCTTCAACCAGTTCGATGAGCCAGGGCGATATGTCTATCTGCGGGATGACGAAACGGGCGATTATTGGTCGGCAACGTGGCGGCCGGTGGAGAAGCCGCTGGAACAGTACAAGACCATCACCCGTCACGGCACGAGCTACACGGAGGTCGAAAGCACATACAGCGGCATCGAGAGCAAGACGCTGTACTATGTGCCGCTGGGCGCGACGCACGAGGTTTGGCGCGTGGCGGTGACGAACAAGTCCGATAAGCCCCGCACCATCTCCGTTTTCTCTTACTGCGAGCTGACCACTGAAAGCAACTATGAGCAGGATTTGGTCAACCTCCAGTATACGCAGTTTATCACCACAACGACCTTCCACGGTGACCATATCATCGAGCATATCAACCAGTTCTGCGGCGTGAATGCGGATGGCGAAAATGGCCGCGAGCGCTTCTTCGGTCTGGCAGGCAGCCCGGTCAAGAGCTATACCGGCCGCCGCGAACGCTTCCTCGGACAGGGGCGCTTCTCTAACCCCAAGGGCGTTGTGGATGGCGACTTGGGCAATTCCCTCAACTTCAATGGCAACCCCTGCGGTTCGCTGCACACGGTGCTGACGCTCCAGCCCGGCGAGACGAAGACGATTGCGTTCCTGCTGGCGCAGAAGGGCGAAAAGGCGGCGCGTGCACTGCTGGATAGCTATGCCAACGTCGCGGATAAGGTGGACGGCGAACTGAAAGCGCTGGTTGATTACTGGCACGGCGAGCTCTCCGGCTTGACGGTCAACACGCCTGACGCGAATTTCAACAGCATGATCAACACTTGGAACGCCTTCCAGTGCTTCACGACGTTTGTCTGGAGCCGCGCGGCGTCCCTCATCTACTGCGGTCAGCGCAACGGTCTGGGCTACCGCGACACGGTGCAGGACATTCAAGGCATCATCCACCTTGACCCGAAGATGGCGAAGGAACGCCTTGTGTTCATGCTCAGCGCGCAGGTGCATCACGGCGGCGGTCTGCCGCTGGTGAAGTTCAACCACAACGCGGGGCACGAGGATTCCCCGGAGGACGACAGCTACGTCCGCGCCACGGGTCATCCGCATTATCGCGCGGACGATGCGCTGTGGCTGTTCCCGACCGTTTACAAGTATATCGCCGAAACGGGCGATACCGCGTTTATGGACGAGGTCATTCCGTATGCGACGCACGGCGAAGGCACGGTGCTTGATCACCTGAAGCGCGCGATTGACTTCTCCATGAATCATCTGGGCGCGCATGGTATGCCGGCGGGTCTGCACGCGGACTGGAACGACTGCCTGCGTCTGGGCGCTGCGGGCGAATCCTCCTTCGTCGCCATGCAGCTGTATCTCGCCCTGCGCCTGCTGGATGAACTGATGCCCAACAAGCCGGAGAACGACGAATACCGCGTCTATCTGCGCCAGAAGGCGGAGGAACAGAAGGCGCTCATCAACCAGCACTTCTGGGAGGATGACCGCTTCCGCCGCGGTTACAGCGAGCAGGGCAGCATCATCGGCAGCAAGAACGATCCCGAAGCGTCCATGTGGCTCAACCCGCAGTCTTGGGCGGTCATTTCCGGTCTGGCAACGCCTGAACAGGCGGAAAAGGCCATGCAGACCGCGTTCGAGCAGCTGAACACGCCCTTCGGTGTGGAAATCATGGCGCCCTGCTACAAGCAGCACGCTTTCGACGGCGCGAACATGCTGCTGTTCAACCCCACGACGAAGGAAAACGGCGGCATCTTCTGCCAGATTCAGGGCTGGGCGATTCTCGCGGAGGCGCTGCTGGGTCACGGCGACCGCGCGTTCCAGTACTTCACGGAGAGCTGCCCCGCCGCCTACAACGACCGCGCGGAGCTGCGTGAAGCGGAACCCTATGTCCACACGCAGTTCATCGAGGGTCACGAGACGCCTCAGCCGGGCCGCGCGCATGTGCATTGGCTGACCGGCACGGCATCGACGGTCATGGTCGGCTGCGTTGAGGGTATTCTGGGTCTGCGCCCGACGCCCGAAGGACTGGTCATCAGTCCGTCGATTCCCGCGTCTTGGGACGGATTCACGATGGACAAGACCTTCCGCGGCAAGCGGCTGCACATTGTGGTGGACAACACCGCCCACCACGAGAGCGGCGTGAAGCAGGTGCTGGTCAACGGCACGGAAGTTTCCGGCGTGCTGACGGACGCTGTGCTGACCGACGGTGCGGAAATCAAGGTTATCATGTAATTCGGATACACAACCCCCGGAGGCGGATTTTTCAGCCGCTTCCGGGGGTTCTTTATGCGCTAACGCAACAATTGCTCATTCAAAAAAGGGCACGACCTGCATTGCTGCAAGCCGTGCTCTTTAATGTTTGGGGATTACGCCCAGGGATTCTCCGTGGGATAGGGCAGAGACTTCGGCTGATTCCAAGCGATGTCCTGCACGCCGAGGTACTTGAAAACCTCGAAGAGCTGCTTCGCGCAGTGGTCGAACGCCACAGCGCCGTGGTGCGGATAGCGCTTCTGCACCAGCACATGACGGTAGAAGCGACCCATTTCGTTGATGGCGAACACGCCGATGCCGCCGAAGGAGCGGGTCGCGACGGGCAGCACTTCGCCCTCCGCGATGTAGGAGCGCACCACGCCGTCAGAATCGCACTGCAAGCGGTAGAACGTGATGGGGCTGGGCGCGATGTCACCTTCCAGCGTGCCGCGGGTGAAGTCCGGATCGCTGCCGGCGGGCTCCAGCAGGCGGTGCTGAATCAGCTGGTACTTGACCGCACGGTTGTCGCACATCTTGCAGGACGGCGTGTTGCCGCAGTGGAAGCCCATGAAGGTGTCCGTCAGCTTGTAATCGAACTTGCCCTTGATGTCCTCGTCGTAGATGTACTGCGGGACGGAGTTGTTGATGTCCAGCAGGGTGACAGCGTCACCAGTCACGCACGCGCCGATGTATTCGCTCAGTGCGCCGTAGATATCCACTTCGCAGGCAACCGGGATGCCGCGGGAGGCCAGACGGGAGTTGACGTAGCAGGGTTCAAAGCCGAACTGGGACGGGAACGCCGGCCAGCACTTGTCCGCAAAGACAACGTACTTGCGCGCGCCCTTGTGGGCCTCTGCCCAGTCCAGCAGCGTCAGCTCGAACTGCGCCATGCGCTCGCACAGCTCCGGATAATACTTGCCCTCGCCCATTTCCTTCGCCATGTCTTCGCAGACAGCGGGGATGCGGGCGTCGCCAGCATGTTCCTTGTAGGAGACGAGCAGATCCAGCTCGGAGTTCTCTTCGATTTCCACGCCCAGCTCATACAGACCCTTAATCGGGGCATTGCAGGCGAAGAAGTCCTGAGGACGCGGGCCGAAGGTGATGATCTTGAGGTTCTTCACGCCGATGATGGCGCGGGCAATCGGGATGAATTCCGCAATTTTGTCCGCCAGTTCATCCGCCGTGCCGATGGGATATTCCGGGATGTAGCCCTTCAGGTGGCGCATACCCAGATTGTAGGAGCAGTTCAGCATACCACAGTAAGCGTCGCCGCGGCCGTTAATCATGTCGCCGTCGCCTTCCGCCGCCGCCACAAACATGCACGGACCGTCGAAATTCTTTGCAATCAGCGTTTCGGGGGTTTCCGGGCCGAAGTTGCCGAGGAACACGACCGCCGCGTTGCACTCGTTCGCCTTCAGTTCCTCAACCGCCTTGAGCATGTCCTTCTCGTTCTCCACCGTCGTCTTGATTTCGACGATGTCGAGCTTCTTCTGGCCGCACTTTTCCGCAATCGCGGCACGGCGCTTTTCGCTCAGCGCAATCGGGAAGCAGTCGCGGGAAACCGCAACCAGACCCAGCTTCACAACGGGAATATTCTGCATCAGAAAAGCCTCCTCTTAATGACTCTGATTCAGGGTGTACCTACTCGTAGTATACCGCGTTCGCCGTGATTCGTCAAGAGATTGCAGGCGCAATTCTTGCAAGAAAACGTGCAGATTTTGCCCAATTCATACTATTTTCAATGAAAAAGCTCTGCTACCGTATTTCGGGGGCACATGTTGCAAGAATCGCGCCCGCAGGCGCGGAATCCTTTCTGCTGCGATAAAAGACCAGTAACATGGGTGTGCAATGCGAAGGGGTCAAGGGGGAGACCGCAGACTTCGTCTGTTTTCATTGCCCCCTTGTCGCGCCCGCAGGCGCGATTCCCCCGCAACGAAAAAGACCAGCTGCAAAAGAACATCCATGCCTGAAAAAGGGTAGAAAAATCCCCGTGCAGTTACCCGCACGGGGAAAGAGAAATTACTTGCCGAGCTTCGCCGCGATCACTTCCGCAGCCTTCTTGCCCCAGACAAGGCAGTTGCCGTGGCCCATGCCACCGATAGAGTTGCGACCGCCGACGTTCGCCATGCCGACGATTTCGCCAGCCATGTAAACGCCTTCAATCACCAGACCGTCGGAGTTCAGCACTTCGCAGTTCTTGGTCATCATCGGGCCGCCGCAGGTGATCATGACATAAGGAACCGTCTTGACCGCATAGAACGGACCGTTCGCCATGGCGACTTCCTGCTTGGTGCGGCCGAAGGGATCGTTGCCGTTAGCGCAGCCGTCGTTGTAAGCCGCGATGGTCGCCTTGAAGGCATCCACCGGCAGACCAACCTTTTCCGCCAGCTCTTCGATGGTGTCGGCCTTCCAAGCCAGACCCTTTTCAATCAGGGATTCCACATAGGGATCGAACTCTTCCTTTACGCTGCCCCAAGCGCCGGTGGAGAACACCTTCGCGTCCGGAATCAGCATTTCGGAGGAGAAGACCGTGTAGACGATGTTGTGGGGAGCATTCGCCCACGTTTCGCTCTTCACATGGGAGTCCGCGCCGGTTTCGTCCGCCATACGCTCGCCGTTGGTGTTAATCCACAGCGCGCCGTTGGTGGCGTTGAAGTAGCCGAAGGAGCGGAAGTCATCGCTGGTCGGGATGCCGCCCGCATACGCGGTGCAGAAGTCCATGTTCGTCAGCGGCGCGCCCAGTTCTTCCAGCCAAGCATAGCCGTCGCCGGTCACGCACGCGGGAGAGGTGGACAGCACGTTTTCAAAGTTGTACTTGTTCAGCAGCTCTTCGTTGCCGGCATAGCCGCCCGTGCAGATCACCGTCGCGGGCGCCAGCAGGGTGGTTTCGGTGCCGTCCGCCAGACGAGCCTTCGCGCCGATAACCGCACCCTCGTCATTGGTCACAAGACCGGTGACGTAGGTGTTGAGCATCATGTAAGCGTTGGTGGAGAAATACTTTTCCAGTTCCGCGTACAGCGACACGACGAACGCACGAGCGCCGCCCTTGCCGGAGTAGTTGCGCGCCACGTTCAGCGGCTGATACACGCCGAAGTAGGGGACGCGGTCGCCGAAGTCGGTGCCCAGATCGTCCAGCCAGTCCACCGCTTCGCCGCTGATTTCAGCGAATTCGCGGGCAATTTCCTCGTTGAAGTTGCCAGCGCCGCCCAGACGCACAAAGTCCGCGAAGCACAGATCGGGGTCGTCCTCGATACCGGCTTCCTTCTGCATCCGCGTGCAGGTGCCCAGCAGCGTGCCGCCCGCAACGTTCGCAGAGCCGCCGTAGGTCGCAGCCTGATCGACAACCAGCACGTTCAGACCCAGCTCAGCCGCACGGGCAGCCGTCGCCAGACCTGCCATGCCCGCGCCGATGACCAGAATGTCCGGCTGCTCAAAGGGCATACCGGCTTCTTCCGCCGCATCGGGGTTCAGGGCGTTCTTCACCGCGTCGATGATGCCCTTGGAGGTAAAGGTCGCGCCGGAAACGATGTCCACGTCCGCAGACTGCGCTTCGACGATCGCCGCAGGAATCTTCTCAATCGCAGGATCGGAGATGCCCGCCGTCTCGGAATGCTCCAAGACCTTCACTTCGGTGATTTTGCCGCCGCTGACCGTCACAGAAACTTTAATCTGGCCGTTCAGACCGGCGCCGCTGCCTTCATAGACGCCGTCTGCCGTCTCCGCCACAGCGGGGATGCAGCACAGCACCATGACCAGCGCAAGAAGCAGGGAAAGGAACTTACGCATGATAGAAATCCTCCTTTTTTTCTGGTGGTGCGCTCATCAAATTTGCTTGTGCAGCTTGAAAAGCGTATCACAATATCCGTATGAAAAGTATAACCTTCTGAATTGCGATTGTCAAGTAATTCACGAAAGTTTTCCCGCCATTTTCGCACTTTTTTTCGGCACGATTATTCCAAAACAGTCAATACAGCAAAAATGCCGCGAAAGCAGCATCTGTGTGCTTTCGTGGCAAAACGACTTTATAGGATTCACCAATTATGCGGATTTTACCCCTTCCGCATGACTGCCTCAATGTCCTCAACCGTGCGCGGAATCGCTGCCGAGAGGTTTTCGCACCCATCTTCCGTTACCAGCAGGTTGTCCTCCAAGCGGAAACCGATGCCCCATTCCTCGTGGTAGATGCCCACGTCGATGCAGAACACCATGCCCGGCTTGACCGTCAGCGGACGCTCGATAACATCATGCACGTCGTAGCCCACATGGTGTGCGCCGCCGTGCCACATATAGCGCCCGATGTTTTCCGGCTTGTCCAGCACGCCCGCATCGCAGAGCAGCGCCGCGTTGTAGCGGCGAATCGTCGCATCCACCTCCGCCATCGAGAAGCCCGGCTTGACAATGGAGAACATGTGGTTCGACGTTTGCAGCGCACAGTTGAACAGCAGCTTCTGCTTGTCCGAGAAGCGCCCGTTGCACGGGAAACCGCGGCTGACGTCGGTCATCAGGCTGTCATGCTGCGCGCCGACGTCGTTGAGTACCATGTCGCCGTCATGCGCCTGTCCGCGGTAGGAATAATAGTGGATGCAGAAGTTGTTTTTCCCCGCGCTGATGATGGACGGGAACGCGGGCCCCTGCGGGCCGTGCTGGGTCAGCGCGTAGTCAAATTCCGCCTTGTACTGGTATTCGTACATCCCCGGACGGCTCGCCTTCATCATTGCCATGATGCCCTCGCCCGTCACCTTTTCCGCTTGGCGGATGGCGTCGATTTCGCAGGGCTGCTTGATGAGCCGCAGACGGCGCAGGATGGCGTTCGCGTTCTCGACTTGCAGATAGGGGTAATTCGCCTGAATCTGCTTCAGCAGCCGATGCGCCGGGCGGTCAATGTCCTGCGGCGACACACGGAACAGGTCGAGATACACCTGCGCAATTTGCCCGCTGGTCAGGGAGTAGTGTCCGCCTGCCGCCAGCGCGTGGAAATCTGTCTGGAACTGGTTGACAAAGCGAACGTCGGAAATGCCGGACAGCGCCTCAACCTCGGCGGGCTTCAGGCGCGCACCCGTCCAGCGCTCTGCCATCAGGTCGGGCGGCAGAATGTAAATCTGTTCATGCACATTCCCGGACGGCTCTTTCACTGCCATCAGCACCAGCTCGTGCTGGTCAAGCCCAGTCAGGTAGTAGAAATTGCGGTCGGTATAAAAAGGATAATATTCGTCATTGGTCTTGCGCACGTCTTCACCGGAGAACATGACCAGCAGCGACGCGGGCTTCATGGCTTCATAGAGCCGTTTGCGGTTTCCTGTGTGGAACGATGCGTTCATCGAAATTCCCTCCTTGCCTGAATTTTGCTTCATCATACGCTTTCCCGCGCCAAAAGTCAACGGCAGACGCTATCGGAAAGAAAAAGCAATTGCAATACCGGGCAAAAACCTGTATAATAAACGATGAAAATGGGGGAACTGTTTCCCGCAAAGCCGAAAGGAGTCGAATGACCCACATGACGATCAAAAAAACGATGCTGGAAAGCATTTCGCGGTTCAAATCAAGCAAAGGTGACCTGCTCCGCGCGCAGGGGATGACGATGGCGGTCTGGGCAGCGTGTTTGTGCCCGCTGCTGTTCCTGCTGAACGCGTCGCTGCGGCCGCTGGCGCTGCTCTGCC
>OLOB01000634.1_pt1 | contig 26885 bp, 18 predicted proteins | sample 1671911 | NCBI WGS metagenome assembly OLOB01 (sample SAMEA3136625, study PRJEB25190) | human gut metagenome | biome: human gut; feature: human-associated habitat; material: faeces | place: Austria | collected 2013
CATGTTCGGCGGCCGCAGCCAGGGCTATGAGGAAGAGCTGATGCGCGCCCGTAACGAGGCCATTGCCGAAATGCAACAACGCGCGGAGGCGATGGGTGCGCACGCCGTGGTCGGCGTGGACATCGACTACGAGGTGCTCGGCGCCGACAACGGTATGCTGATGGTTACCGCGTCCGGCACCGCCGTGCAGATCGCGCATACGGCCTGAAAATACTCATGAATTGAGGGCGTGCGGGTGGTCTGCTGGGCTGCCCGCACGGTTCGCAAACCTACAGCGCGCAAACAATCAGATAAATCGCCACGACGTGGCAGGCGTACCCGATGACCGTGCCTAGGTGAAACACCTCGTGGAACTCGAACCAGCCTGGAATCGGATTCGGCTTGCGCAGCGCAAAGCACACAGCGCCGGCGATATACGCGGCGCCTCCGCACGCGATGAGCACGGTCGGCGCCGGGCCTACTGCGGGAGTCGTCCAGAGCTGCGGAATAAGCGTCACCGGCGCCAATCCCAGCACAACATACACAGTGGTGAACACCCAGTTCGGGGTGCGCAGCCAGACGATATGCAGTATCGTGCCGATCGCCGCGGTCACCCAAATCACCGCGAGATATGGCCGGCGAATCGCCGGGCTGAGCGCGAACAGCACGGGTGTGTTGGTGCCGGCGATGATGAGGAAGATGTTCGAATAATCGATGCCGCACAGTACGCGAGTCACCTTCGCGCTGCGCCACGGCACGACGTGCAGCAGCGCGCTGTTGCCGAACAGCAGCATGGCCGAGGCACCGTACACTGCGCAGGCCGCTTTGACCGAGCCGGCCGGCGCGATGCAGATGAGTACGATGGACGCCGCGATGCACAGCGGCAGGGTGGCGAGGTGAAGCCATCCGCGCAGTCGCGGCTTGCGATTGCCGAATGCATCCACGGGGACGATCTGGCGCTTGATCGCCTTCAGTGCGGCCTTGGCTTGGCGGTAGCGCGATTGCGCGGCCCTGTATCGGGCCGATGCACGGTCCAGTGCGGTGGGGTTGGCGCTTGCGCTGGATTTTTGACTCGCGGTTGCGGAAGGCGCAACTGTTGCGGCGGAAGCCATGGTTCGTCCAGATGGCGTGCTGATGGAAACGCTCATACTGATCACCTCGCTATGGCCGGCGACGCTCTCCCGGCCACTAACTTACGCTGCCGTAACCTAGTATAGGCCCGCGCAATAATCAAGGTTGATTTCGTAATGCTTACAGTTCTTCCGTGGTGTGGTATTCGGTGGTACGGTTGCGGAATGCATCGCTAAGTCTGTGAACTCGTATTATGCGTGTCTGCTGGGGTCCGACTTGTGCTGGTTCCTGATTTCGGATTGCTGCGAATGATGCTCCCGACACCGCCCTGCCAATTGTCGGATTCGTACGGCTCGGCCATTCGGTCGAGCTGGTCGTCGGTGACTCCAAATGCTTCGTTGATTTCGTCTCGGTTCATGATGCTATGTAATGCTAGTTTATGGCGGACGGAAAGTTGAGGAAAGTTAAATCTACTTCATGGGCTTCTCTCTGATCTGTATTTGTCCCGGTTCATATGTCAATCGTTTGACCTGTCGACCGGGGCAGAATCCGCTGTCCCGGTCGGCGATTTCGGCTTGTTTTCGTGAACCGGGACACTCCGGTTTCCTCAACTCATATCGTCTGGCAGACGGAATCGGCGGAATAAGGCCGATTCTGGAATTGGCACGTTGTCCCGGTTTTCGCATAAATCGATTGACATTTATACCGGGGCAACAAAAATTGTCCCGGTTTGCAAAGATCGCCCGAAATCGCGAACCGGGACAGCGGATTCTGGCCTGGCTTGAACGTCAAACGATTGATGCAGGTACCGGGACATTTTCCGCCACGAAAGTTGGGCCATAAGTCTCAAGTCCTAAAGCCCCCCCCTGAAAAACGGCGCTTGCCCGGACAAAGCAAAAGGGCTGGAACCTTCCGATTCCAGCCCTTTAGTTGCTGGTGCGAGTGGGGGGAGTTGAACCCCCACGAGCATACACTCACTGCCACCTGAAGACAGCGCGTCTACCATTCCGCCACACTCGCAGACAATCGACTAACTTACACCCGGCTGGGTAATCATGCAATCTTCGGCGTGTCGCATGGGCGGCAGGGATATATCGCTCGTGGGTCTTCTGCGGGTGCCGTGATCTTTGACGGTGGCGACACTCCCCTCAGTCACTTCGTGGCAGCACAAGCCGCAACGAAGGAGAAAAACTCACAACCCTGGCCGGCGCTCGCCGTTGCCGTAGAAGTGGGCCAGCGCTTCGTCGCGGAACTCATCAAAGTATCCGCCGTCGATCGAGGCGCGGATGTCGTCCAGCAGCTTCACGAAGAAATGCTCGTTGTGAATCGTGGCCAACGTGAAGCCGTTGAATTCGCGTGCGCGAAGCAGGTGGTCGACGTATGCGCGCGAGTAGTGACGGCACGTGTAGCAGTCGCATCCTTCCTCCAGCGGGCCGAAATCGAACTTGTGCTGGGCGCGTTTGATGTTGTATCGGCCCGACCTCGTGTAGATCGCGCCGTTGCGGGCGCAACGTGCGGGGGCCACGCAGTCGAAGGTGTCGCCGCCGTTCTCCACGCAGGCGAAGATATCGTCCACGGAGGCGATGCCCAGCACATGGCGCGGGCGGTTCTCCGGCATCGCGTCGCAGATCCACGCGCAGGTGTCTCCAATGATGCGCTTCTCGATTGCGCCGCCGATTCCCACGCCGTCGAAGTCCAGAGAGGCGATTTGCGAGGCCGCACGTCGGCGCAGATCCTCGTAATTCGCGCCCTGCACCACGCCATACAAGGCCTGATAGGGCTTGCCCAGCCGCTCAGCCGTCAGCCGCTGGTGCTCGTCCACGCATCGGCGGGCCCAGCGGAAGGTGCGCTCCACCGAGTCCTCCTGGTAGGAGCGGGTGTTCATCAGCGTGGTGAGTTCGTCGAACGCGAACATGATGTCTGCGCCGATTTTGTGCTGGATGCCCATCGAAATCTCAGCGGAGAAACGATGTGCGTCACCATTCAAAGGCGACTTGAACGTCACGCCGTCCTCATCCACCCAGGCCATGCGCTCCTTGCCCTTGGCGATGATGTCGTCCGACTTCATGCCGGTCACGTCCATCGCCAGCGTCTTCTTGAAGCCGACGCCCAGCGACATCACTTGGAAACCGCCGGAATCGGTGAACGTGGGCCCATCCCAGTTCATGAAACGCGCCAAGCCGCCGGCCGCGTCCAGCACGTCCTCGCCCGGGCGCTCGAACAGGTGGAAGGCGTTGGCCAGCAGGCACTGTGCGCCTAGATCCTTCATCTGCTCGGGCAACACGGCCTTCATCGCGGCTTGCGTGCCCACCGGCACGAAGGCAGGCGTGCGAATATCGCCGTGGGGCGTGTGAATGATGCCGGTGCGGCCGTATCGGGCACCGTCTCGCCCAAGCCCGCTGGCCGTGGATGGCAGGCGGGTGATCGTTTCGAAATGGAAGGCGCTGCGGTCGCCGGGCTGTCCGGGCTGTGCGCCCAACGGATGTTCAAGAAGGCTGATCGTCATATGTTCACTTTAGGCAGAAGGGCCAGAAAAGGGCCGGAAATTGTGAAGAACTCGGTTTCGAGGGGCGGATTTCGCCGCTCCCGAACGTCTACTTCCGCTTCAAGGGGCTCCCGGTCAAGTAGGCCGGCTGCAAAAATGGCGGAATGGCGTTAAATGAGGGCCCTTGATACTCGGAATTGACCGCGCGAACAGCCCCTTGAAGTGCAAGTAGATGTTCCCGAAACAGGAAATCAGCCCCTCGAAGCCGAGATGCCCATAAGACTCTGCGATGATTACGCATAGACTTTCAATCAACGTTCAGAAAACCTCCAGATTGACTGCCTTTACTACTGAGGTAGCACACGAGAAGTGGCAATGGGCAAGTGCCCGAATAGCCGCCGAACAGACGTGATAGGAATTTAGGAAAAGGAGCAGCAATGGCTGACGAATTTAACCCGCAGGGCGTCGACCAGACCCCGCGGAATAACGAAAACCCCAATAGTACTGCCGATACCGGCAACGCCGAGCCGAAGAACCCGTTTGTGGGTGGCGACTCGGTTGATGCCGGCAACGCCAGCGATTCCAGCGAGCAGCAAGCCCCGGTTTCCTCGGCCGCCCTCGCTGCCGATCAGCAGCCTACGCAAGCCGCTACCGAGCCCATCCCGGACTACGCCTCCGCCAAGGGCGAGAGCACGGTGGTCTCCTCCTCGCCGGCTTCTCCGGCAGCGCCGGCCGCAGGCCAGACCTCGGCCACAACTCCGCTGTATCGTCCGGCCCCGGAATATGGCGCTTATGGTCCGACCCCGACTCAGGCACAGGGCCAGCAGGGCGGCCAGGCCGGCAGCAATGCCCAGCCCACGCAGCAATTCCCGTTCGGTCAGCCTGCACAGCAAACCCCACAGGGCCAGCAGGGCAACCGCAATCCCTACTACACCAATAACCCGCAGCCGCAGGGCAACGGCAATCCGTTCAATCCGCCCACGCAGCCGCAGCAGAACATCGGCAACCCATTCGCCAGCCAGTCCGGCCAGAATGGCCAGAATGACCAGCAGCCCCAGCAGGGCGGTCTGTTCGGTTTCGGCACTCCCGGTACCGGTACGCCGAACGGTCAAGGCCCGGCCCAGCCGGGACAGCCCGGTCAGCCCGGCCCCGCCAAGCAGGGCATGTCCAAGACGGCGAGCAACATCCTCATCGCCGTGGTCGCCGCCGTTCTGGCTGCGGCCCTCTGCCTGGGCCTCGGTTACGGCGCCCTCACCAGCGGCCTGATCACCTTGCCGACCAGCAATTCGCTGTCCAACGTCAGCTCGAATAAGTCCGGCTCCGGGTCCGCCACCGCCAAGAGCGGCGAAGCCCCCGACTGGCAGACTGTCGCCAGCGATGTCTCCGGCTCCGTGGTCTCCATCCAGACCGCGTTGAGCAACGGCACCGCCAAGGGCTCCGGCGCCATCATCGACACCGAAGGCCACATCATCACCAACAACCACGTGATCTCCGGCGCCCAGCAGATTCAGGTGACGCTTGCCAACGGCAACATGTATTCCGCCACGCTCGTCGGCACTGACGCCACCACCGATCTTGCGGTCATCAAGCTCGACAACCCGCCGAGCGACCTCAAGGCCGTGAAATTCGCCGATTCCGACAAGCTCGCCGTCGGCGAGAACGTGATGGCCATCGGCAACCCGCTCGGCTACGACGACACCGCCACCACCGGCATCGTCTCCGCCCTGAACCGCCCGGTGACCGTGACCGACGATAACAACAACGAGATCGTCACCAACGCCGTCCAGATCGACGCGGCCATCAACCCCGGCAACTCCGGCGGCCCGACCTTCAACGCGGCCGGCCAGGTGATCGGCATCAACTCCTCGATCGCCTCCACCGCCACCTCCTCCGACTCCGCCGGCTCCATCGGCATCGGCTTCGCCATCCCGTCCAACCTCGTCAAGCGTGTGGCCGACGAAATCATCAAGGACGGCAAGGTCAAGCACGTTGCCCTCGGCGTGGTCATCAAGTCCGACACGGTTGAAGCCGACGGCGTGACCCGCGGCGGCGCGACCATCACCAAGTCCAGCGCCACCGGCAGCGCGGTCGTCTCCGGCGGCCCGGCCGACAAGGCCGGCCTCAAGGAGGGCGACACCATCGTGGCCTTCAACGGCAACGCGGTGAACAACAACTACTCGCTGCTTGGTTACGTTCGTGCCGCGGCTTTGGGAGACAAGGTGACGCTGACCATCGTGCGCGACGGCAAGACCATGGATGTGGACGTGACGCTCGATCAGGAGGAGTCGTCGGTGAACGGTTCGTCCAGCTCCGATTCCAACGGCAACAGCCAGAATAAGCAGAACAACCAGAATGGCAATGGCCAGAACGGTTACGGTAACGGTAACGGCAATGGCAACAGCGATGGCGGCATCGGTGACGGCGGCGGCTTCTCCGACCCGTTCGGCCTGTGGTAAAGCCGACTCGACAACGTCACACGGTGTTGAGCGGTAACCGCTGAACACCGTGTCGGACAAGCAAAGGCCCGTGACAGTGAGCAAACTCCTGCCACGGGCCTTTCGTATGCGCGATTGTGCCCCGCGCCCATGCCGCCAACGCAGTTTCGATATCCGGCATGTCGCGCAACGCTCGTTGATAGGGTAGGCCAAGCACTGAGTTCGGGCGACGTCCTGAACACAGCGCATAATTCAATACAAAACTGAATACATTTCTTTACGCCGTGTATCGGAAGGTTGCGCGGGAGCCGAGCAAAGCGAAGCCCCAGGCAAAGCCGCCGGTGGGTTAACAAGGCGTGACCGTAGCGCCGATTGCGCGGGCCACGCTTGCCGTACCGCAATCGACTCCGTATACGAGCGTAAGGAGCAATGATGGGCGCACTCATCAGATTCTTCACCAAAATTCTCGACATCTGCAAGCTTGTGCCGATGCTTCCGGTCGTCGTCATCGCCGCAATTCCGTTGGCTTTACTAGGCGATTGGCGTCCGTGGGGCAATGCGATGGCGATTCCGGTACTCGGCAATCCGGGCTTCGGCCAGTGGCTGGTTATCGCACTGGTGCTGATTATCGTGATTGACACTGTGCGCGGCATGATTGACGATTTGCGTCATGGGCAGGTTGGAGTCGATGTGCTGGCCGTGGTCGCGATCCTCTCCACCGTGGCCGTCGCCGAATACTGGGCAAGTTGGGCGGTGACGCTGATGATCACGTCCGGCGAGGCCATTGAGGAATACGCTCAAGCCAAGGCCGAGCGCAGCCTGACCGCGCTGATGGAGGCCGCGCCGCAAACCGCGCACGTCGTCAACCTGCCTGGCGTGGGGCGTGGGTTTGCTGCCGATAAGGGCGATTCGTCCGATGGCTTCCGGCGTGTGGGCTTGGCATCGGCTGCCGCCGCCGCGCACCGCTTCGACACGGTGCCGGTCGAGCAGGTGCAGCTGGGCGACGTACTCATGGTGTTGCCGGGCGAAACTGTGCCGGTTGACGGCGAGCTGCTGTCCGGCACGGCCACGCTCGACCTGAGCAATATCAACGGTGAGCCGGTGCCGCGTGAAGTGTTCGCCGGCGCCCGTGTGATGTCCGGGGCGGTGAACGGCTCGACTGCATTGACCATGCGTGCCACCCAGGTGGCCGCCGATTCGCAGTACCAGCGCATCCTCGAGCTCGTGGCCTCCGCGCAGGAGTCGCGCCCGGCCGTGGTAAAAACCGCTGACCGCTTGGCCGTGCCCTTTACCGTGCTTTCGTTGGTGATTGCCGGCGTCGCATGGGCGGTGTCCGGGGTACCGACGCGATTCGCCCAGGTGCTGGTGCTGGCCACGCCCTGCCCGCTGCTCATCGCCGCACCGGTGGCATACATCGCCGGAACCGGACGCCTCGCCGCAGCCGGCGTGCTTATCAAAGCACAGGACGTGCTGGAAAACCTTGGCCGCGTCACGCAGGTGTTCTTCGACAAAACCGGTACGCTCACCGTCAAGCAGCCGCAGGTGGTGCGCGTCGAGATGTTGCCCGGCGCTGCAACCCGTCTCAACGAAGACCATGTGCTGATGATGGCCGGCGCGGTGGAAAGCTACTCGGTGCACATCCTGTCCAAAGGCATCGCCAAGGCCGGAACGGAGGCGATGGCCCGATTGCGCCAGCGGTTCGAGGATGGTCAGCGGCTCTGCCCCGAGCCGGAGGCCAGCTGGCCCGGCCATGGACGGGAGTATCCGGTCGTCAAGAACATCAATGAAGACGCCGGCAAGGGCGTTTCCGGCGAGGTGAACGGACACGCGGTGCGCGTTGGCCGGCTGTCTTTCGCGGCCGCCGGGGAGGAAGGATTCTTGGCGGTCGATCGGACCGCCCCCAGTCGGTCTGAGGATGACCTGCGCACACGATTTGGGCTGCTTCAGCCGGACGAAATGGCGTCGTATGTGTCTGTTGATGGTCAGCTGATCGCGCGCATCGTGCTGCGCGATGTGCCGCGTGCCAACGCCAAGGCAGTGCTCGCCAAACTGCATGAGTTGGGCGTCACCGAGCTCGCCATGCTTACCGGTGACAAGCGGGCTTCCGCCAATATCATTGCCAGCGAAGTCGGCATTGACGAGGTTCACGCCGAACTGTTCCCGGAGGATAAGGTAGCCGCAGTCAAGGCCGCTACAGGAGCCGGCAAAACCGTCACGATGATGGTTGGTGACGGTGTGAATGATGCCCCGGTGCTCGCTGTTGCCGATATCGGCGTGGCCATGACCGATGGCACGTCCACCGCCGCTTCCGAAAGCGCTCAGGTGGTCATTATGAATGACAATATCGCCGCCGTGCCGCGCGCCATCGCCATTGCACGCCGCACCAAGCGCGTGATGCTTCAAGCCGTAATCGCGGGCCTTGTGCTTGCCACCATCGGCATGATTGCCGCCGCGTTCAACCTTATCCCGGTCGTCGTCGGTGCCTTCCTCCAGGAGGCCATCGACGTGGTGAGCATCCTCTGGGCCCTCACTGCCCTAATTGATCGGGACTGATTAAGAATATGAGGCTTCTGCTGTTTTTGTAGGTCAGTTGACTGACCGGGATGGTCGTATGTCGAGTCCACCGCATCGAAACATAATCGGGGCGATACGGTTGGTGACGTGGCGGAAACGGAAATCCCACCCACGAAAGCAGCAATAGCATCGGAGTTATTCATTAGGTCGATTTGACGTTTATTAGGTCGGTCCTTGGTCGGAGCGGCCCTTGAAACCCCGCCGTTCCAAGGGATGGCTTCAGCACCCTCCGACCTAATGGACGAAGAAATGACCTAATGAATGCAATCGAGGTCGTAAAGAGCCGTTGGAGGTGACGTCTTTAATGCCTCAAGGGATTCACTGATTGCACAGAATTCCTACTGCTCTGCGGCGGCTCTTTACCGTCGGCCTTCTAGCCAATCGAGGGGTGGAGGTGACGCGGATTCCTTGTGAGACATAACTATGTTCAACCCGACTGGTTACGTACTGTTGCTCACACGGTATACCGAGAACATTGCCAATTAAAGTGAGGTGCCGAGCGAATCGGTCATGATAGGTTTGTCCGGATTTGATTTCTATGAGCATACGGTTGTTAGGATCGGTGAAATCCAACAAATCCACCTCGACCTTGCTGGCATCGCGGTAGAAGAATAATTGTGGCTCCTGATTGGCGTTCAAATGCTGTTTCATGGTTTCCGCAATGATGAGGTTTTCAAATATATCGCCGAACTTGGGGTGCGCAACCAGTGCTTCGACCGTCCGAATGCCCAAGAGATGGCACAGCAAGCCAGTGTCATAAAAATAGAGTTTCGGCGTTTTGACCACCTGTTTGCGTGCGTTCGTGTAGAACGGCATGAGATGGAATGCGATGTAACTTGATTCCAGAATCGACATCCATGCCTTTACGGTTCGCGGACTTACACCAAGTTCATTGGCGATGTTGGTGTAGTTTATGAGTGCTCCGGAACTGAGTGCGCAAAGAGTCAAGAATCGGCGGAAGTCAGCCAAATTGCGTACATCAAGATATTCGGAAACATCACGTTCGATATAAGTGTCGATGTAGTTCGAGAAGAACAGATTGAGCGGCATTCTCGTGTCGTAAATGCGTGGATAACCGCCTTGCAGCATAAACGTATCCGGAGTAAGGGCCTGATCCGCCTTGCATGCTTCTTGGAATGAGAACGGCAATAACTTGACCAAACCGACTCGGCCTGCCAGTGATTGTTGAATACGCTTGAGTAGTAGGAAATTTTGAGAACCAGAGAGGACATATTGTCCTTGTTCGCTACGTTCGTCGGAAGCCACTTGAATCATGGAGAACAAATCAGGAGCATATTGAGCTTCATCCACTATGAGCTTGGAAGGACGCTGCCGAATGAATCCCACCGGGTCGTCAATGGCGGCTTTGCGTGTCTCAGGATTTTCCAGATTCACGTAGTCATAATCAGGGAACATGGCTTTTGCCAGCGTGGATTTGCCGCTTTGCCGAGGCCCGGTAATAGAGACCACGGGAAACCATTGCGCAAGTTGTTTGGCCTGTTTCCCGAGCGCGCGTGGAATCATCGATGCCTCTTTCCCATAATCCGACATTACTGATTACCATAATCTTACATTAGAGAAACCCATAATCCTACATTAGGAAAACCCATAATCTGACATTAGCAGTGCTCGTAGGTTTCCCAAACGCACAAACTATGGCCTAATACACAGAATTCCCACCACCCTCCCTCTGTTGCAACGGAAGGCTTTGCGTTAGGCTAGAGCGCGTGACTGAATCTGTGAATACTGAACTCCGCATTGCTGTTATCGGCGCTGGCCCGGCCGGCGTCTACTCATCCGATATCTTCCTGCGCCAGCTCAAGAAGCTGGGCGAAGAACTTGGCCTCGGCACCGAAGCGCGCATCGACCTGTTCGAGAAGCTGCCCGTGCCGTTCGGCCTGGTGCGTTACGGTGTGGCCCCGGACCACCCGTCCATCAAGTTCATCGCCTCCGCGCTTGAGAAGACGCTCGACAACCCGAACATCCACCTCTACTGCGACGTGGAATTCGGCAAGGACGTGACTCTTGACGACCTGCTGGCCCGTTACGACGCCGTGCTGTTCGCCACCGGCGCGGTCAAGGACAAGCCGCTGAACCTGCCCGGCGCCGACCTTGAAGGCGTGTACGGCGCCGCCAAGTTCGTCGAATGGTATGACGGCTACCCCACCGGTGCCCGCGAATGGCCGCTTACGGCCGAGAACGTCGCCGTGATCGGCGGCGGCAACGTGGCCATGGACGTGGCCCGCGAACTCATGCGCAACGCCGACGACCTCAAGGCCAAGACCGACATTCCGGACAACGTGTACGAGGGCATCGGCCAGAACAAGGCCAAGGTGCTCCACCTGTTCATCCGCCGTGGCGTGGCCCAGGCCAAGTTCAGCGTGCAGGAACTGCGCGAGATGGAGAAGCTGCCCGGCGTGCAGCTCATCATCAACGAAGACGACTTCGATCTGGACGACGAGACCATCGAGGTGGCCGGCAAGGACAAGCTCACTCGTCAGATGGTCGAAGAGCTGTTCGCCATCCGCGAGATGGCCGAAGACATGGAGGATGACGGCGACGTCGACTTCGAAGGCAACCCGGCCGACCGCAAGTACTACGTGCACTTCAACTCCGCCCCCACCGAGATCCTCGGCGAGGACGGCAAGGTCAAGGCCATTCGCGTGGAGCGCACCGAAACCGGTGCCGACGGCAAGATGCACCGCACCGGTGAGTTCACCGACTACCCGGTCGAGGCCGTCTACCACGCCATCGGCTACAAGCCCGCCGAAGCCCCCGGCATCACCTACGACGAGCACGGCGCTCACCTGGCCAACGCCAACGGCGACGGCCGCATCACCACCGAGGCCGACGGCGGCGAAGTGCGCGACCGCCTGTACGCCACCGGTTGGGCCAAGCGCGGACCGGTGGGTCTGATTGGCTCCACCAAGTCCGATGCGCTCGCCATCGTGACCAACATGCTCGAGGATCTGGCCAAGGCCGCTGAAGGTGGCCGCGTGGCAGCCGACCGCGCCCCCGAATCCATCGATCGACTGCTGGCCGAGCGCGGCATTCGCCCGATCGACTTCGCCGGCTGGAAGAAGGTCGACGCCTTCGAGCGCGCCGAGGGCGCCAAGGAAGGTCGCGAGCACAAGAAGGTCATCGAGCCCGACCAGATGCGTGAGCTCGCCCTGGCCTGACGTTCGCCCACGCCCGTCCGGTATTCGTCCACCCGGCCGCGCCCCGTGCGGACGCGGCCGGGCTCGGGGCCGGACGGGCCGGGCGAATATGGGACATTTCTCGCGGCGCATATCCAGCAATCATTCAGCATGCGATTTTAGTGTGTGCATTATGGATGCCAAAGTACGGGTGCACGGCCATTTCAACGGCCTGAAGACAACGCTGCTGTTTGCCCTGATGTGGGCCATCATCATGCTGATTTGGTGGGCCACGGGCGGCAGTCGGCAAACCCTGAGCATCTATATCGTCATCGGCCTGATTACCACGTTCGGCACCTACTGGTTCTCCGACAAACTCGCCATCGCCTCCATGGGCGCGCGGGAAGTCAGCGAGCAGGAAGCCCCGGAGATCTACCAGATTGTGCGTGAACTGAGCGCCAAGGCCGGCAAGCCGATGCCTCGCATCTACATCGCCCCCACCATGAGCCCGAACGCCTTCGCCACCGGGCGCAACGAACGGCACGCGGCCGTCTGCTGTACCCAAGGCATCCTGCAGATTCTCAACGCCCGTGAACTGCGTGGTGTGCTGGGCCACGAACTTATGCACGTGTACAACCACGACATCCTGACTTCCGCCATCGCCTCTGCCATGGCCACTGTCATCTCCTACCTTGGCTATTCGCTGATGTATTTCGGTGGCGGCTCGCGAGACGACCGCGATAGTTCCGGTGGCCTCGGCCTGATCGGCGCATTGCTGAGCGTGATTCTCGCGCCGATTGCCGCGTCTTTGATCCAGATGGCCATCTCCCGCACCCGCGAATACGACGCCGATGAAGACGGCAGCTTGCTCACCGGCGATCCCGAGGCCCTGGCTTCCGCGCTGAACAAGATTTCCTACGGCGCACAGACCGCGCCGATGCGCAAAACCGCCGGCACCCAGTCCGTCTCCGCAATGATGATCGCCAACCCGTTCTCCGCGGTCGGTTTCTCGCGCTTGTTCTCCACGCACCCGCCGACCGATGAGCGCATAGCGCGTCTCATGCAGATGGCCAACGAAATGAACGGCACGCCGATCGCTCCGCCCACCTACTCCACGCGCGTCGGCAGGTGACGTGCTAGGATAACTATTCGTGCCTCGTTTGGCTGAGCATGCTCGTCACGTGAGGTGCAGCAGCCGTAAGGCATGCGGACATAGTTCATCGGTAGAATGAAAGCTTCCCAAGCTTTAGAGGCGGGTTCGACTCCCGTTGTCCGCTCCATTGATTTTCAATGATTTTCATTATTTCCGGGAAAGTGTCGCGCACGATCGCAAAACTACGCGCTATTTGAGCGCTTTGCCCGCGGAACCCAGCTGCCGGCAAGCCTCGACCACGCGGGCGGACATGGAATCCTCAGCCTTACGGCCCCAAGAACGCGGATCGTAGAACTTCTTCTCGCCCACTTCGCCGTCGATCTTCAGCACCTTGTCGTAGTTCTCGAACACGTGGTCGGCGATTGGACGGGTGAAGGCGTACTGGGTATCGGTGTCGATGTTCATCTTGATCACGCCGTAGCTTACAGCTTCGGCGATTTCTTCCGGGCGTGAACCGGAGCCGCCGTGGAACACCAGCTCAAACGGCTTGCCGTTGGGGAAATCGACTATGCCGGCCGCGCTAGGCAACTCGCCTTCGGCCACCGCGCGCGCCACACGCGCCTGAATGTCGCCGAGTAGCGACGGACGCAGCTTGACCACGCCGGGCTTGTAGGCACCATGCACATTGCCGAATGTGAAAGCGGCCATGTACCGGCCACGTTCGCCCAAACCCAGTCGGCGGGCGACTTCGAGGCCATCTTCCGGAGTGGAATACAGCTTTTCATTGATTTCGGCGGAGTGACCGTCTTCCTCACCGCCGACCGCGCCGATTTCGATTTCGAGCACGGTGTGCGCCTTCTGCGACTTGTCGAGCAGTTCCTCGGCGATGTCCAGATTTTCCTTGAGCGGCACGGTGGAGCCATCCCACATATGCGACTGGAATGTGGGCTCCTGGCCTCGTGCCACCTGATCGGCCTCATGCGCGAGCAGAGGACGCACCCACTCATCCAGATACTGCTTGGCGCAGTGATCGGTGTGCAGAGCGATGGTGATGTTCGGGTATTTCGCAGCCACTTCATGTGCGAAAGCCGCCAGTGCCAGCGAGCCGGTAACGCGATCGTTGACTCCCCTGCCGGAGACGTAGGCCGCGCCTCCCACGGAAATCTGGATGATGCCGTCGGACTCGGCGTCTGCGAAGCCCTTCAACGCAGCATTCAGTGTCTGTGAGCTGGTTACGTTGATGGCTGGATAGGCGTAACCGCCTCGGCGGGCGGCCTCGAGCATTTCGGCATAGCGTTCCGGTGTTGCGATCGTCATGGCTTCATTATCGCGCGAGGCATGCCCTCTAGGCCCCGTTCTTCAACCTGTGCGCTGTGCGATTGGTCACAGCATCGCCTCGTACGAGTAGAAATTCGTCACCCATTCCGGGTTGTCGCACCTCCAGCCTCGCCCTGCGTGAGACGAAACTTCGCAGGGTAGAGGGTGTACGGTAGTCTGTTTCCGGCGGAATCGTGCGAATGCGGAGGTGCATCATGCCTGGAATTGTTCTTATTGGTGCTCAGTGGGGCGACGAGGGTAAAGGCAAGGCTACCGATTTGATCGGCACCAAGGTCGATTACGTCGCGCGCTTCAACGGCGGCAACAACGCGGGCCATAGCGTGGTGGTCGGCGATGAGTCGTACGCCCTGCACCTGCTGCCTTCCGGTATTATCAACCCGAACCTGACCCCGGTGATCGGCAACGGCGTGGTCGTGGACCCGGAAGTGCTCTTCGAGGAGATTGACGGCCTGGAATCCCGCGGCATCGATTGCTCCCACCTCAAGGTGAGCGAGGCCGCACACATCATCGCGCCCTACCACCGCACACTCGACAAGGTGACCGAACGCTTCCTTGGCAAGCACAAGATCGGCACCACCGGCCGTGGCATCGGCCCGGCCTACGCGGACAAGATCAACCGTGTCGGCATCCGCGTGCATGACCTGTTCAACGCCGACCATCTGCACGACAAGGTGGAGGCCAGCCTACACCAGAAGAACCAGATGCTGGTCAAGCTCTACAACCGTCGTCCGATTGACGTGGACCAGACCACCGAGGAGCTGCTGAAGCTCGGCGAACGCCTCAAGCCGTACGTGGCCAACACCGGCCTGATTCTCAACAAGGCGCTTGACGAAGGCAAGACCGTACTGTTTGAAGGCGCTCAGGCCACCATGCTTGACGTGGACCACGGCACCTACCCGTTCGTCACCTCTTCCAACCCGACCGCCGGCGGCGCCTGCACCGGCACCGGCGTGGGCCCCACCAAGATCACCCGCGTAATCGGCGTCTCCAAGGCCTACGTCACCCGCGTGGGCGAAGGCCCATTCCCCACCGAACTGCTGGACGAGTCCGGCGAATGGCTGCGTCAGCAGGGCCACGAGTTCGGCGTGACCACCGGCCGCCCGCGTCGCTGTGGTTGGTTCGATGCGGTCGTCAACCGTTACGCCTCCCAGGTCAACGGCCTGACCGACATCGTGCTCACCAAGCTCGACGTGCTCACCGGCCTGAAGGAGATTCCGATCTGCGTGGCTTACGACGTGGACGGCGAACGTCACGACGATATGCCGACCGATCAGGCCGCTTTCGCCGCCGCCAAGCCGATTTACGAGACCATGCCCGGCTGGGACGAAGACATCTCCGACTGCCACTCCTTCGACGAGCTGCCCGCCACCTGCCAGGCCTACGTCAAGCGTTTGGAAGAGCTGAGCGGCTGCCGTATCTCCGCGATCGGCACCGGTCCGCAGCGCGATCATGTCATCCAGATCAATTCGCTGGTCGACTGACCGTCTGCAACGAATTTCCCGGCTTGACTGGTAACGACGCGGCACATGATATCCGCCGGCTGATTCCGCGATTCGACCACTTGAAGTGGAAGATGGCGGCGGCCGGCATAGTCATTGGTCTGGTTTCAGGATTGCTGGTTGTCGTATACCGTCTCGGCATCGAATACGGCACGGATGCGTCCCGTTGGATATATGCGCGGATTTGCGAGACCCCGTGGCTGATTGCGCCGTGGGCGGTTGCCGCGGTGGCGGCCGCGCTGGCGATCGCGTGGATGGTCGGCAAGGAGCCGATGGCTGGTGGCAGCGGCATCCCGCAGACCAACGGCGTGGTGATATGCGGCTTGAAGATGCGTTGGCAGACGATTCTGCCAGTCCGTTTCGTCGGTGGACTGTTGGGCGCGTTGTTTGGTCTGTCGCTCGGCCGTGAGGGGCCGTCCATTCAGATTGGTGCGTCGGGCGCGCAGTGTGTATCCCACCGTTTGCGCGGCCGCCGCCGTGAGGACATGCAGGAGCATTATCTGGTCACCGCCGGTGCCGCGGCCGGCTTGTCCGCCGCGTTCAGCGCGCCGCTGTCCGGCATGATGTTCGCTTTGGAAGGGGTGCATCGGAGTTTTTCCCCTGCGATTCTGATGGGCGCCACCGCCGCATCGCTGACCGCCGATTTCGTCTCAAAATACTGTTTCGGTCTGCGTCCGGTTTTGGATTTCGGTGATATCGGTCAGCTGTCGTTGGAAGAGTATGTGTGGCTGATTCCGTTGGGATTGGTGGCCGGTTTGGTTGGTTCGCTGATGAACCGCTCGTTGCTTGGCTTCCAGACGCTGTACGGCAAACTGCCGGCATGGAGCCGCCCGATGATTGCGATTGCGATCGCGTTGCCTGTCGGCATCTGGTTGCCCGATGTGCTCGGCGGCGGCTCGAATCTGATTGATACCGCCGAACATGCGCGCGTCGGCTTGGGAATGCTGTGTCTGCTGTTCGTGGCGAAGATGCTGTTCACATCCACGAGTTTCGGCTCAGGCGCGCCTGGCGGTATTTTCATGCCGATTCTTGCGGTCGGTTCGTTGGCCGGCGGCATCTGCGGTGAAGTGTTGCATCGATTCGGTGATCTGCCATCCGACGCAGTGGCGGTGTTTGCGGTGTGCGTGATGACGGGCACGCTCGCCGCGTCCGTGAAAACGCCGATCACGTCGATTCTGTTGGCTGTGGAGATGTCTGGAACGTTGACGCACATGCTGCCGGTCGCGGCCGTCGCTTTCGTCGCGCTGTTGGTGTCCGATTTGCTGCGCACCAAACCGATTTATGGGGAGTTGCTGGAGCGGTACGTGCGCGCGCAAGGCATGCAGATGGCGATCGCAAGCCATGTGGGCAGCGGCATTATGGAACTGCCATTGGAAATGGGAGCGATTGCGGACGGCAAGCGGGTGCGTGACGTGCGTTGGCCGTCTGGGTGCCTGATCATCGGCCTGCGTCGCGGCGAAAGCGAGATCGTGCCGCGCGGCGATACACGGCTGCGTGCCGGCGACTATCTGGTGGTGCTGTTCAGTGGCGAGGAGGAGCGCGAGGTGCGACCTGCGATGCGGCGGCTGTGTGATGCCCGGCTTGACTGAGCCTGGCTGAATTCGGCTGGACTCTGGATGTACGAATCTGCGGAATCGGACATCCAGGGTGCATACGTTGGCGCTCCGTGTAAACTCATATGCGTTAGGAAGGCGGCAACCGCGGCCCAGCTCGTTGTTGCACGGCCTATGGGCGGAACAACGCTGTCCGCGGAAGGCCAGTACAGGGGGAGCGCAATGGAATCGCAAGAACAATCGCCGGGAGACGTGGTGACTGCGGGTGAGGACTCACATCCCATCACGCAGGCAATCGACACTGTTGAGGTGATGCATGCTGGTGCAACCGCGCCCGCCGCTAACACCATGGATCCGCCTACGATTCCCCTGGCGCCGATGAAACGTATGCAGGCGCGGTTCAATCCGCTCGCCGACGGACTGATGTATGTTGTGGTGTTCGTCGGTGGATTTGTTGGAGTCGGCTGTCGGCATGCGTTGGATATGCTCCTGCCGTCGGTCAGCGGGACGCCATTCGTTGTGGGCACGTTTGTGTCGAATATGGTCGCCTGCTTCCTGTTCGCGATGCTGACCGAATTCATGGCGACCGCTTCGTGGCTGCGTCGCCGGGTGCGGCAGGTTGTCAGCCGTGGCGTTGGGCTCGGCTTGCTCGGCGGGCTTTCGACGATGTCCGGCGTGATGCTGGAAACGATGGAAGGTCTGCACGAGCGGCATATCGCCAGTGCGCTTGGCTATCTTGCGGGAAATTTTGCAGGCGGTTTGCTCACTGCCGCCGCCGGCGTGGTTCTGATGCAGGCACTGCTGTCACGGAGTACTCGAAAGCGGGTTCGGGGTGCGTTTTCAGCTGTTTCCGTGTCCGATTCCGCCGAATCGGACACGCAGGGCGTACGCCATGTGAAAGTGGCCGACGTGGCGCGTTCTGCCGCGCAGGCCGCAATGGAAGCCGCGCAGACGGCCCAGCAGATTGCACAGACGGGACAGGTTCCGCGAGTCGAAACGCCAACCGTGCCGCCGACCGCCAGCCAGCCTATGCAGACAGGCCGCGTTCCGCAGATTCCTCCGCTGGTCGTTCCTCAGCTGACACAGTCATCGCAGCCGTTGTTGCGCGAGCCGGGTACTTCAGACTTGGGGCAGCTGCCCGAGCCGATTCAGCAGTCGCAACCAATCCAGCAGCCCCAGCAGCAGTCGCAGCCAATCCAGCAGCCGGCCAACCCGCTTCCACCCAGCTTCGAGCCCAAACCGATCACTGCGGAGATTTCGCTTGTCGCCGACCCGACTACCGGGGAGGTGCGCTGATGATGTGGATGATCTGTCTGTTCGGCGGTCTGGGAGCCATGGCCCGTTACGTGCTCGACGTGTCAATTCAACGAGGCTGGAACCGCGAGAATCGAAGAACGAACCGCAACTTCCCGCTATCCACGCTCGTCATCAACGGCGTCGCCTCGCTATGCGCGGGCATCGCCATGATGTCCTACTATTCGCAATCGGTGGATATGGACACGGTCATGATGTTCGTTGTCGGATTTCTCGGTGGTTTCTCAACATTCTCCACGGCGCTCAACGAAGTGGTTTCATTGATTCGCCAGCGTCGTTTTACGCTGGCTCTGGGCTATGGAATAGCAACCGTCGCGGTGCCTCTCATTTGCGTGGCCGCCGGTTTCGGCATTGCGCTGCTTGCCAATCCGGCGTAATTTTCACGTTACACGGACGGTCGCTGAGTAACGTGAAAGAAATCTGAGCGCCACCGCCATCAAGGCCGCCAGTCCGGATGCAACGCTGGTGATTGCATTCGACCAGACCAAGCCGCTGCTGAAGGCCTTCGCCTCCGCAGGAGTCGACACTAAGAAGCTGTATTTCGTTGCCGGACTGTCGAACAGGTTCGAGAGAATGTAAATGAATGTAATATTTCGTGGTAAGCACGTGAGCATACAACGATAGAACAGTGATAACGGGGAAGGTGCGATCATGGTCGGCATGCGCGATGTGGCGAAGAAGGCCGGGGTGTCTCTGAGCACCGTCTCGCTGGTGGTGAACGGCAACGGGTACGTGTCTGATGACATGCGCGAACGTGTGCGCAAAGCCATGCAAGCCCTCAATTATGTGCCGAACGAGCTTGCCCGCAATCTGTATCATGATTGCACGAATCTGGTCGGCGTCATCGTGCCTACCATCCGCCACCCGTTCTTTGCGACGTTTACCGCACATCTGCAGCATGCACTCGCCGCGCAAGGATTACGCACTATGCTGTGCTCTACCGCAGATGAGGCGGATGGCGAAATCCAGTATGTCGACATGTTGCGTCGGCACATGATGGACGGCATCGTCATGTGTGCGCACACTTCGCATCCCGGCGATTATTGGACGTCGATTCATCGCCCGATCGTCGCGTTCGACCGTGTGCTTGGAGACGGTATTTCGTCAATCGGATCCGACCACGAGCAGGGTGGGCGATTGATTGCGCAGATGCTGATCCGCAATGGTACCAAACATGTGGTGATGATTGGCGGTCCGCGAGATCAATTCTTCGATTTGGCTGCGCGCGGAGAAGTCGAGGAAGGACCGTTCGATTTGGGAAAGACCACGTTCCCGACGGTGCGCTACTACCTCACGTTGGAACAGGAATTGACCTCCGCAGGCGTGAAATACGAGTATGTTGAAGCTGGCGAAGTGATGGATTTTGCCGGCTATCATCGTGCGGTCAGCAATGCGCTCGACAAGGTGACGACCGACGGCGTCGATGCCGTGGTCAGTTCCGATATTGGTGCATCGTTCTGCGTGCGCGAAGCGTTGGGCCGTGGAATTTCCATTCCTGACGAGCTGCAGATCGTTGCCTACGATGGTACGTATTTGACTGATTTGGCCGGCATGAAGCTGACCGCGGTCGCGCAGGATTTCTCGGCGATCGCACAGTCGGCGGCCGACCATATCGTGCAGGCGATTGCCAATGAGGAAGTGGCCGCGGCTAACGCTTCACGCAAGAACATCCCCAAGCCGTTCGAGCCGAACGTGCTTATTCCCATGACACTGGTGCCAGGCGATACCACGCGTTGATACTGTGCGTCTTCATGCGTGTGCCCGGTGTGGATCGCATCGATTTCAGCGGCGTCCACAACCGGCGAACGCCCGTCGATAGTCGTGCTCATCATTCGACTTGTGCACATGTGTCCGATTCTGCCGAATCGGACGTCTGAGTTCCGAAAAATGTGTTCTGTGTGTCCGATTCTGGAGAATCGGTCATGTGTGATGTGAATTGGGATGTTTGGATGTCCGTTTCTGCAGAATCATCTTTGCTCTGTACTCGTTGATTCGCAAATACGGCGCATGGCTCGTCATACCGGCCATGCTCGGCGGCGCGGCCTTCCTGGCGGACTCGGTGCTGACGCCGGCCGTGTCGATCTCGTCCGCCGTCGAAGGCCTGAAGACGCTGCCGGCGTTGGAGCATCTGTTCACCGAGAACAAGGATCTGACGATGATGATCACCGCGGTGATCATCGTGATCCTGTTCGCCGTGCAGTCGCGCGGCACCGAATCGATCGGCAAGGTCTTCGGCTCGGTGGTGATGGTCTGGTTCGCGTTCCTGGCGATCGTCGGCGTGGTAGCCATCGGCAACGACTGGTCCGTGCTCGCCGCACTCAACCCGTACTACGGCATCAAGTTCCTGTTCAGTCCGAATAACGCCACCGGTCTGGCGCTGATGGGCACCGTGTTCCTTTCGACCACCGGCGCCGAGGCGCTGTACTCGGATATGGGCCACGTGGGCCGCGGCAACATCTACTTCACCTGGCCGTTCATCAAGGTGGCGCTGGTGCTCAACTACTTCGGCCAGGGCGCGTGGATGCTGCGCAACCAGAACAACCCCGAACTGGCCGACGCCGAGGGGATCAACCCGTTCTTCCAGATGATGGATCCGAACGTGCGCTATGTGGCCGTCGTGCTGTCGGTCACCGCCGGCATCATCGCCTCCCAGGCGCTGATTACGGGCGCGTTCACCATGGTCTCCGAGGCCACCGGCCTCAACTGGATGCCGCATCTGCAGGTCCGTTACCCTGCCCGTACCCGCGGCCAGCTGTACATTCCGGTCGTCAACGTGGTGCTGTGCGTGGCCACGCTGGCCGTGCTGCTGCTGTTCCGCGATTCGGAACATATCTCGGCGGCCTACGGCTTGGCACTGACCATCACGATGATCACCACCACGATCCTGCTGGGCATCTACCTGTGGCACCGCAGCAACAAGTTCGGCGCCGTTGTGTTCACCATCGTGTTCCTGGCGATCCAGGTCCTGTTCTTCGCCGCCTCGATGGCCAAGTTCCTGCACGGCGGCTGGTTCACGCTGCTGCTCACGCTGGCGATCCTCATGATCATGTACACGTGGAACGAGGGCACCAAGCTGGAGCGCTCGCAGCGTCGGCACATGATGCCGAAGGACTTCCTCCCCGCGCTGGACAAGCTGCACGGCGATAGCCGCATCCACCGGTTCGCGGACAACATCGTCTACCTGACCAGCGATCCGGACCTGAAGCGTCTCGATACGGACATCTTCTTCTCGATCTTCGCCGACCACCCCAAGCGCGCCCGCGCATGGTGGGCGGTGGCCGTCGAGACCACCGACGAGCCGTTCACCCGTGAGTATTCGGTCGAGAGCTTCGGTACCGACTACCTGTTCCGTGTGCGCATCCGCCTCGGCTTCAAGGTCTCGCAGTCCATCCCGGCCTACCTGCATCAGATCATGCACGATCTGGAGAAGACCGGCGAGCTGCCGAACCAGCAGTCGATCTACCCGAAGCTTGACGCCGATCCCGGCATCGGCACCATCCGCTACGTGGTGATCCACAAGGCGCTGATGCCCGAGTCGAAGGTCTCCGGCCGTGGCGCCCTCTCGCTGCAGATCAAGTACGCGATCCGCCGCGTGGCCGGTTCCCCGGTCAAGTGGTTCGGCCTGGCGCCGTACAACCCGCTGGTCGAGGTGCAGCCGCTGTTCGTGTCCACGCGCCGCCCGCCGCGCCTGACCCGCGTGGCCAGCCAGGCGCCCAAGCGCGAGGGCTGAGCCGGCAGGCCGAACAGCCGGTGCGAGCCGGGTGGCCTAATGGCATGTCAGGGGGCCGCGAACCGTCATCGTACGGTTCGCGGCCTTTGCATATGCGAATGATGCAGAGTGGGCGGTACTGCTTGTGAATGTAGCGGGTGGACGGGTGACGTGGTTGATGCCTTTTGCCGTATGTTCACGGTGGCTATGCGTCGGATGGGACTGTAATTCGACTTCTTGGGATCTTTTTTGCTGCAGTGGTGCGCCAAAAGGTCTCAGCCGTCTCTGCGCCACGCCTTCCGGCAGTCAGTACAAGGTTGTACTACACTGGTGGCTGTCACACGGATGTCCCCGGTCGCCCGCGCCTCCGCGGTACATCGTTGTATGGATACGTGTCACGTATGCAGAGTGCATGCAGATATGTAGAAAGGAATCCCATGCCCCAGCAGGACCATCTGACCGCACGTCTCGTCGTCGATGACGATTTTGAGGTCGCTCCGGTCAACAATCGTCTGTTCGGTTCGTTCGTCGAGCACCTTGGCCGTTGCGTGTACACCGGCATCTACGAGCCCGACCACCCGACCGCCGACGAGCACGGCTTCCGCAAGGACGTCATCGACCTGGTCAAGGAACTCGGCGCCACCACCATCCGCTACCCGGGCGGCAACTTCGTGTCCGGCTACCGCTGGGAGGACGGCATCGGCCCCAAGCAGGAACGTCCCCGTCGACTCGATCTGGCCTGGCATTCCACCGAAACCAACGAATTCGGCCTGCACGAGATGGCCGAATGGCTTGAGGCCACCGGCGGCAACGAGCTGATGGAGGCCGTCAACCTGGGCACGCGCGGCCTGCAGGAGGCCCTGGACCTGCTGGAGTACGCGAACGTGCCCGGCGGCACCGAGCTGTCGGAACGTCGCCGCGCCAACGGCGCCGACAAGCCGTTCGATATCCGCATGTGGTGCCTGGGCAACGAGATGGACGGCCCGTGGCAGCTCGGCCACAAGTCCGCCGAGGACTACGGCATGCTCGCCGCCTCCGTGGCCGCCGGCATGCGCCAGATCGATCCGGACGTGGAACTGGTGGTGTGCGGCTCCTCCGCCCATGGCATGCCGACCTTCGGCAAGTGGGAGCAGACCGTTCTTGAGAAGACCTACGAGAACGTGAACTTCGTCTCCTGCCACGCCTACTACCAGCCGTTCTTCAAGGAGGACGGCACGCGCGACATGGCCAGCTTCCTGGCCTCCGGCGTGGATATGGACGGCTTCATCAAGGACGTGGCCGCCACCATCGACGCCACCAAGGCCCATCTGAAGAGCGCGCACGACGTGTACATCTCGTTCGATGAATGGAATGTCTGGTACCAGGGTGAGGAGCCGAGCAAGACCCCCGAGGGCATCGGCAACTGGCCGGTGGCCCCGCGTCTGCTGGAGGACATCTACACCGCCGCCGACGCCGTGGTGTTCGGCGATCTGATGATCACGCTGCTCAAGAACGCCGACCGCGTGCGCGCCGCCAGCCTGGCGCAGCTGGTCAATGTCATCGCCCCGATCATGACGGAGCCGGGCGGACCGGCCTGGCGCCAGACCACGTTCCACCCGTTCTCCGTGACCGCGCGCCTGGCCAAGGGCGGCACCGTGCTGGAGCCGAAGCTGTCCGCCGGCACCGTGGATACGCCGCGCTATGGCGAGGTCGACGGCGTGAACGCCGTGGCCGTGCGCTGCGCCGACGGCTCGCTCGCCGTGTTTGCGGTGAACCGTTCGCTCGAGGCGACCGCCGAGTTCGAGATCAGGCTGCAGGACGGCGCGCAGCCGGCATCCGTCGAGGCGCAGACGCTGCACGACGACGATCTGTTCGCCGCGAATACGCTCTACGACCAGAACCGTGTGACCCCGCACGCCAACGGGTCGGCCATGTACGATGCCGAGTCCGGCGTGGTCCGCGTCTCCCTGCCGCCGGTGAGTTGGACCGCCCTGCACATCAAGTGACGCGATGGGCCGCGCGGTCCGTTCCGGAGAAGGACGGATCGCACGGCCCTTGCTTCCCGGGCCGGGCGGAAGGGACCGGACCGGCCGGGGAAAACGCGTTATGCTGGAATCAGACGGGCGTTCCGCCTGAACCGTGCGGAACATGCCCGATGGTGCGACGAGAGGGGTGCTGTGGCGAAACGGGTGACCATCACCGACGTGGCGCGCGAGACGGGCGTCTCCATCAAAACGGTGTCGAATGTGCTGAACAACACCGGCAGTATGCGCCCGGAGACGCGCCAGCGTGTCCAGGATGCCATCGAACGCCTCGGATACCGCGTTAACGTGTCCGCCCGCGCCATGAAAACCGGCGGCACGAAGCTCATCGGACTGGCCATCACCGATTTCTGCCAGCCGTTCATGCCCTATCTCGCCGACAGCATCGTGGCGGCGGCACGTTCCCGCGGGTACGCGGTGATCACCGATACCTACAACAGCGCCGGCGGCTTGGCGCAGGCGATCCCGGAGACGAAGAAGCTGGCCGCGGACGGCTGGATTTTCTTCATGGGCTCGCCGATCACGGATCGCACGATACTGCACCAGCCGTATCCGTTGGTGATTGTGGGCGATTACGATACGCAGGGACTGGCCGATTGGGTCACGATGCCGAACGTGGAGGCCGTACGCACCGCGGTGGGGGCGCTGCTGGATTCGGGATGCCGTAGGATCGCGTTGATCGGCGGCACCGCGGAGAACGCATGCCCGGATGCCGACCGCGAGTCGCGGCCCGAAACCACCAGCACGATGCGTACCCGCGGCTATGTGTTGGCCCATGAGGAGCGTGGCCTGCAGGTCGATTGGCGGCTGGTCCGTAACGCGGATTGGGTGCAGTCCGGCGGCCGCGATGCGGTGGCGGGGCTGTTGGACGATCCGGATGCGCCGCGTCCGGATGCGGTCATGTGCCTGAACGACGCGCTCGCCATCGGGGTGATTCATGAGCTGCAGCGGCGCGGCGTGCGCGTGCCGCAGGATATGCAGGTCATTGGGTTCGACAACGTGCCGGATGCCGAGTACTGCATGCCCGGATTGACGACGATCGACCCGCATGTGGATGATTACGCGCGACATGCCGTGGATATGCTGATCGCGCGCATCGAGGGGTCGGCGGATCCGTTCCGCACGTATGTGACCTCCTACGATCTGGTGCGTCGTGCCTCGACGTGTTGACGGCCCGGCGTTCGCCTGGACATGGGTCTGTGACGGGCTGCTGTCGCCTCTCCCGTGGCGTATTCCGGGAGAGGCGACATGCGGGCTAGGATCGGAGCAGCACCTCCGTCAGCGCTTGACGGACGGCGCTCGGCATATGCGAATCGGAGCAATCTTCCATGTCCGGCCCGCTGACGTGCTCGAGTGAATCCATCGTGGCCAATGCGTCGATGCCGTTCTCCGCTATGGCGGCATAAGCCTGTTCCTTGGTCAGATATCGCATTTCGGCATGCCGAAGGATGTCGAAGACGTCTTCCATGCGGGGATCGGCGGCCATCGTCGTGTCGCCGATGGTGACACGTATCTCGCTGCGGGTGGATACGTCGGCGACCGTTACCTGCAATGTGAGGGTTTCGGCATCATACCGGCGATCCGAATCGACGGATGCGCCGTCGGCCTGTACGGATATGTCGCTGTCGGTAATGCCTCGGAACAGGAAATCCCATGTTCTCCGGGCCGGCAGAGCGTGAACGTCTCCCTGGGCTGGCGATACCGTGAGTGCGGATGTGGCGCCGTCCTTGCGCCATCGATAGGTGATCGCGGTGGTCGCCGGGGTGATCTGCCGAGAGTAATGTCCCGAATCCTCCATCAGCGTGAAGTCGCCGTCCGCTCCGGGGAAGACGATGATCTCCAGATGCTGCGGGTTGTCGACGGAGTTGATGGAATCCCCCTCGGACAGGGGCTGCATCGGCACGATGCCGCCGGCCTTCGCGAACACGGGAATTCCGTCGAGCGGACGCCAGACGGTCATGCGCCGTCCGTTGGGCGAAGACGCGCTATACCGGCGCCCGGTGAAGAAGTCGAACCAGTCGCCCTGCGGCAGCCATACGTCGGCCTTGCCCCGTCGGGAGGATTTATCCATCGGTTCCGTGATGGGCGCGGCCAGCAGTTCGGTGCCGAACATGTATTCGTTGGGAACGTGGTATGCGGCGTCGATGTCGGGCGATCCCCAATACATGGGCTCCACCAGGGGAAGGCCTGTCCGGGATGCGCGCCAGTTCATGGTGTGGAGGTACGGAATCATGCGATGGCGCAGGCGGAGCGCATCGTCCATGATCGCACGGAGGGGGTGCGGATGTTTTTTTGGACGGTCAGGCGGCCAGTCCAAGACTTCTGCGGTATTGCACGGGGCTCATCCAGTCCAGTGACTTCTTGATCCTGGTTTCATTGTAGTGGGTCAGGTAGGCGGCCAGGCGTTCGCGGAACTCCTCGTAGCCCACGCCCCTCCAGTCCCGCCCGTAGAATAACTCGTTCTTGAGCCTGCCGAAGAACCCCTCGGCGGCCGCGTTGTCCGGGCTGCATCCCTTGGCGCTCATCGACCGGATCAGCCCGTGCTCCTCGCAGATGCGGATCCATTCGTCCCACCGGTAGTGGCAGCCGCGGTCGGAGTTAAACCGACATCGGTTTAACAGTGATTAAGCCGGGTTTGTTGTTAAGCCGGGGAACGGTTCGGGGTCTTGGTGGCTGG
>OLOB01000635.1_pt1 | contig 26860 bp, 26 predicted proteins | sample 1671911 | NCBI WGS metagenome assembly OLOB01 (sample SAMEA3136625, study PRJEB25190) | human gut metagenome | biome: human gut; feature: human-associated habitat; material: faeces | place: Austria | collected 2013
CGTTGTATGAGTGTTGATTTTAGCTTTATATCCTAATTTATTAAATGTGTCTTTGTCTTAAAAACATAATTACTACCTCAACAAAGACAACACTCAATATAAGATTTGAGCAGAAATTCAAAGTATGATTACTTGATAGTATTATATAATTGTAATAATTCATCCATTTCATAGTTGTCAAATATATTACTATCAAACAATCTGTAGATTTATCACTTATAAATTAAATTCTGTACATATGTTTTATTACCTCACTTTCATATAAAGTGTACAAGCTTATTTGACAACATTGATGTCTATATTTTCTTTTTCAACTTTAACATTTAAACAACAAAACGCCTAGAGATATCTCTGGGCGTTTGATTTGTATTATCCTAATTTCTTAAGGATGTTATCTAATTGTGTTTTCGTCATTTCTAGCTTTTCTGTGTAAGATGCTAGTTTTTCTTTTTCTGCATTGACTTTAGCTTCTGGTGCTTTATTGACGAAGCCAGGGTTTTTCAACATGCCTGAACAACGTTTGATTTCGTTTTCTAGGCGTGCGATTTCTTTTTCTAGTTTTTCTTTTTCTTCTTCTAAGTCAATTAATGCATCCATTGCAACTGTTAATACGGCTTTTTCGATTGTACGTGATAGTACATCTTCTGTATTAAGGTCTTCTTTGACTGTGGCATGTGCCATACGTGCTAGGATGGCAGTTGATTCTGTATTTAGTGCTACATAGCCGTTGTCATTGTGTAGTGAGATTGTTAAGTCTTCACTTGGTTTCATTGCGTATTCGACTTTGATTTCACGTACGGTTTGAATAGCACTGATTACTAATGCCATTTCGTCTTTTTCTTTGTCTGTGTATTCGAATTCAACTTTTTCTGGCCATGTTTCTACGTTTAGGCTTTCTTTTTCGTGTGGCAAATTCAAATAGATTTCTTCTGTCACAAATGGCATGAATGGTGATAATACTTTTAGAATTCCCATCATGACTGTGTAAAGTACAGCTTTTGTATTGGCTACTAGGCTTTCGTCTTCTGAATATAGTGTGGCTTTTGATAGTTCAATATACCAGCTGCAGAAGTCGTCCCATACAAAGCTGTATAGTTCGTTTCCTACGATGGCTAATTCATATTTATCCATGTTTGTTGAAACGTGGTCTAATACTTCGTTAAAGCGTGCTAAAATCCATTTGTCTACGCTATTGGCTTTCGTCATATCTAGTTCTGGTTTTGTGTCACCAATTTGCATTTGAACATAGCGTGCTGCGTTCCAGATCTTATTAATGAAGTTCCAGCTTGCGTCCATCTTCGTTTCGTCAAAACGTAAGTCTTGTCCTGGTGTTGAGTTTGTTGTTAAGAAGAAGCGTAGTGCGTCAGCACCTTTTTCTTGAATCACATCCATTGGATCAATACCATTTCCTAATGATTTAGACATCTTGCGTCCTTGTGTATCACGTACAAGTCCGTGAATCAATACGTCTTTGAATGGACGGTTCTTCATGCAGTAGCGTGTTTGGAAAGCCATACGTGCTACCCAGAAGAAGATAATGTCGTATCCTGTGACTAATACATCATTTGGGAAGTATCTTTCTAGATCGGCTGTATTTTCTGGCCAGCCAAGTGTTGAGAATGGCCATAATGCACTTGAGAACCATGTGTCTAATACGTCTTCGTCTTGTGTCCAGTTTTCAATGTCTTTTGGATCTTCCATTCCTACATAGATTTCACCAGTTTCTTTGTTTGTCCATGCTGGAATTCTGTGTCCCCACCATAACTGACGTGAAATACACCAGTCTTCAATGTTTTCTAGCCATTGTTCAAATGTTTTATTGAAACGTGGTGGTACGAAGTTAATTCTTTGATCTTCGATTTCTTGATTCTTTAATACTTCTTCAGCCAATGGTTTCATCTTCACAAACCATTGTTTACTTAAATATGGTTCTACAATTACGCCCGTTCTTTCTGAGTGTCCTACTTGGTGTAAGTGTTCTTCAATGTGATCTACAACACCAGCTTCTTTAAAGTCGTTAACTAAGGCTTCACGACATTCAAAACGATCCATACCAGCATATTTACCACACATATCATTCATAGTTCCATCTGGGTTCATACAGATTGGCATTGGCAAGTTGTATTTTTTAGCTAATGCGAAGTCGTTAGGGTCATGGGCTGGTGTACATTTCATTACGGCTGTACCGAAACTCATGTCAATATAGTCGTCTGCCATGATTGGAAGTTCATCTCCGTTGGCAGGGTTAATGGCGTGCATTCCAACAATGTCTTTATATCTTTCGTCATCTGGGTGTACAAAGATTGCTTGGTCGGCAAACATAGTTTCTGGACGTGTTGTCGCAATCACTAATTCTTGTCCTGTTTCAACCACTTTATACTTGAAGTAGTACATGTGACCCATGATTTCTTTGTGCTCAACTTCAATGTTTGACAATGCAGTTTTAGCTTCTGGGTCCCAGTTAATAATTCTTTCACCTTGATAGATCAATCCATCATTGTATAAATCTACAAAAACTTTACGAACGGCATGAGATAATCCTTCGTCTAATGTAAAGCGTTCACGACTGTAGTCTAAAGATAATCCTAACTTAGCCCATTGGCTACGAATAGTTGAAGCATATTCTTCTTTCCATTCCCATGCTCTTTCTAAGAATTTTTCACGACCAATGTCATAGCGAGAAATTCCTTCTGATTTTAAACGAGCATCTACCTTTGCCTGTGTCGCAATACCCGCGTGATCCATTCCGGCTACCCAGCATACATCGTAACCTTTTAATCTTTTATAACGACATAAAATATCTTGTAATGTTGTATCCCATGCATGTCCCAAGTGTAACTTTCCTGTTACGTTTGGTGGAGGGATCACAATACAATATGGGCGTTTAGACATGTCGCCCGCTGTGAAATATCCTTTTTCAATCCAATTTTGGTATTTATCATTTTCTACTGCTAAATGATTATACTTTGCTTCCAACGTCATCCACAATCATCCTTTCCGTACATATAAAAAAGCACATCCCCATAGGACGTGCTTGACGTGGTACCACCTAATTTTATTCTCATTCACATTAACGCTGTGTCACGAAATTTACTACTCTTAGTTCATAAATTCAACTCAAAGACTACCTTCACTTATCCAACACACAAACTTTCACCAAACGCTTGCTCTCTATAGAATTGGTATAAACTACTCCTTCTTGTCATCGCTTTGAATTTAGTTTATCAAAGAAAAAGTAAAAACTCAAATCATTTTGAAAAATTAGTTGTTTTATTCTCTACTTTACTATATGATGATTAAAGAAAGCGGTGTAAACATGGATAATCAATTATACAATCAAATTAAAGCTGTTCATGAACAATATATTAAAGAACAGAATCGTTTAGAAGACGAAATCGATAGACTAAGACGAGAAATCGTTTGTCTAGATAATGAAGACGAAATTGAGGCGTTAAATAAACTCGTTAAGATCGATGATATTAAGCGTAAGATGGTTGTAGAATTCATTCATAGTTTAGATAAGATTGTAGAACAGTAATCTACAATCTTTTTTGTTTGTTAAAACTCACCATTTTTATAAGCTCTGGCAATCACATATGAAGGTTCATAATAAGCACCATTCGTATAATCGTCAATGACTTGACAAATAGCATCATTATAGATTCGTATAAGTCCTTGTATATAATCTTCATTTGGAAGTAAGGTATCCACTATTAATCTTGCGTATACTTTTCCCATGTCCAATTCAGTTGGAATGCGAGAACATAATTCACTATTTACATTCTCAACATGAAAACTACCATACTCTAGTTTATATTCATCAATCAAATCATGTACTTCCTTATCTGGATTATCACTATGCAAAACATTCGCAACACTAATAAGATGATACAAATGATCATATCCCAGTTGATTCACAACATATTGATTTCGTTGATGAAGAAATCGAGATGTCTTCTCAATCATAAAACACACACAAAATAAATCATTTTCTGTTACTGGCTCATCAAAATATTTATTTCTCATAAGCTATAGCTCCTTTGATATGAAAGACATTTTAAAGCTTCTTCTGTACAAAAAACAATTTGATGCGTAGGATACTTAAATTTAACAAGCTCCCAAAAAGCCGTTCTAGAAATCAAGCCACGCGCAAAATCATCCACATAATTCCAAATCGTATCATCTGCCATAGGACCTTCTACAATATCATACGTATGCGTGATTCCTCTTCTTGACGAAACAACAAAGTCTAGCCATTCATCGCTCATCTGTTCGAAAACCTTACAGTTTAAATCCAAATTTTCAGTATACGAATATACATTCACAATATGATTACTCTTTTTAGTTAATGCCCATCTTTTAGCTTGTTTTTCAAAATTCGTACAATAGAATCCATATCCAAAATCTTTATAATACCCATCCGTAATAATCTTTGGTTTATTTACAATTACATTACTGCCGTGGCAGATGAATAGTATTTTTATCATGTTCTTATATCTCCTTAAATCGTCACATTTCCTTGTATTTGAAAGTTCTTTACAATTTTCATTTTTCTTATAGTTTCTGTATCTTCTTATAAACCCTCATATTTTGGCTATCAAAAGTTGTAAAATAGGTATTAATATATATACTCTTCTTTTAATTTTTCTTTCGGTATGATAACCATTGGCACATCTGTTTCTCCTTCTTTCCAATATGGCACATAAAACACCGCTGCTTCAACACCCAAAACTTCCATTTGAGCTACAAATCCTTTTAATTGATACTGAGATACCCCTCTAGCCACCCAATTTTCTGCATCTAGTAATTTTTCCCTCATTTTTTCTGCAATTACTTTAGAATAGAAGAATGGTACTATCGGCTTTCCTTCTGGCAAAGAAAAATAGGTTCCTGTTATTTCACCTGATTGTATTTCCATTAATGTCCAGAAAGGAGCCCCTTGAGTGGCTTCATCTGGAAGAAATGCCTCTTTAATTACACCAGCAACTATTTCTCCTAAAGAAGGTAAGTCTTTTGTTTCCATTAAATGAATGCCATTGGATTCTGCAAATTGTTTTGCGCCTTCTTGATAACCTGATTTAGCCACCATCATCCCCGAAATATTATTCAAATCATTTAATTTTGACAAAAACTCTCCCACCTCACCTTTACTTACAGGAGTATTCCAATCTTTGCATTCTATAGCAATACGATGTCTCATATTCAAATGCTGAAATTCATAGTATACATCAAGCTCATGCTTAACTCCCGATTTTCCTATTACTGATACATTAGATGATACCATTGCACCTTCATCCATAAAATCCAACAATTTTTGATATACAAATTGTACATAATTTTCCAATTCTTTTCCTGCCTTCATACTGTTTTTTCCTCGTATTATATCTTCATATCGAAATATCTTTTAAAAGTTGTAAAACTCTCCCTATTTTACAACTAACCGATTACATGCTTGTTCACTTTATTCCTAAAACAGCGTATCAATATTCAAGTCTTGATATGCTTCTGTTTCACTAATTAGCATTTGTAAAAACTCATAAGTTCTTATCTGCGTACAATATCTTTTAGAAAGTGTATCTCCAAAATCTAATGTAATATAGACTTTCTTACGCTTTGAAAAATATACATCACAATGAGTAATATATTTTACCATTCTAGTGGCATTAGCACTAATTTTACAATAAGAATTCGGAGCAACAAAAAATTCAATATTATCTGCTAGCAAATCATCTTGAATGTCTAACATTTCTATAACACAAAATGATTTTCTACTCCATTTTCCACTATACAAAATTATACGATTTATAAACTGTCCTTTTTGACTATTGTTCGTTACAACAAATGTAGGTTTTTTATCCACGTTATACATAAAAGAAAAATAAATATTGAATTTTCTCATATATGGTAACATTGCAATACACCCTACCATAAATGTAATTAATATTCCTAAAATTTGCCCTATGGCACTAATTGCTTCCCAATTCATTATTTTTTACTCCTCCAGCAGTATGAATTTTAGGTTAGTAAAAAACTCAATCTATAATACATTTTATCTTATTTTCAGAACACTTTCTGTATATACGGCTTGTGGACAATATTCTTTAATCAACGCAATAGCTAATATTTTTTCCGCTTCACTCATTTTAGGTCCAAATACAATTTCTATTTCTTCTAGCACTTTATCATCTATTTCTAAAAATAATTGATTATATGGTGGCTTTGATAATGTGTCCTCAATTCTTCTAATTTGTTCTTGATGTTTTTCAAAACTAGCCGGATAAGCCTCTTTTAATCCCATAGGAGAAAGTGAAATTATATATCTCCACTCTTTCTGAAAAGCCCAATTTGTTCTTTTAAATCGTCCTATATCTTTTAATGAATAGGAAATAGATATATTACCCTGGGTAATATCAGACATTGTTTTGGCTTCCAAAAACTTTTTAACTGCATCTTCACAAGATTCTGTTCTAATTTTTGGAAATAACTTATCTTGAGAATCTGTATATTCAATCTTTTCTAAATGTGGTTCTGTAGAAACAATACTAGCCTTGTTTTCTTCGTATATTTTCTTCAAATTTATATATGTATCTACATCTTCAGATAAAAAATATTCTCCTTTTTTAAATCTATATTTTTTAAACGGAAATTCAGGCATTCGTATTCTAACGCCATGCATATTCGGTGTATATAAATTCCACAAAGGTATAGATTCCTCTGAATCTTCAGTCCAGCAACTCACATAGACAAATTTTCCGAACTTCCCCATATCTTCTGTTTCTGCTTCATCAAGGTCATCAACGTACAACAAGTTATTAAAGCAAATTGTTTTATTTCTCAAAATCAAAGCTAATGTTTCTAAACTTGTATAATGGTATAAATATTTCATTCTCTACTATCTCCTTTTTCGTCATATCGGAACATTTTTCAAAAGTTGTAAAATCGTTGTAATACACTCTCCTATTGTAAGGAAATCTGCATAAAATAAGGAGATTTGGGCAAAAGAAAAACTCCTACCATGATAAACTTCCATCATTTCACCTTCACTCCATCTACTATGATTATATCAAAAACTAAACTATGTTATCAGTTATTTATGCATAACAGTACTAAATTTATTTAACTCTCTAATGGATAAACAATTGTAACTAAATCATGTTTTGTACATTAACAATTCTACCTATGAAATATACAACTACACAACCTACAAAAAACTATATGATAAAATATGTAATTAATTTTTAGAGTTACTATTCTCATCGAGCTTTTTTTGATTTTGCCATTTCCAATGAATGAAGTGCAGATAACAAGCCTTCATCTTTTGTATATTTTTTTTGTACAAATCTATCTAACACAGCTTTTTCTGTTTCAGGACTCCAATAAATTTTCAACTTGTTTTTAGTTCGTGTAATTGCGGTATAGAAGATGTTATGTGTAATTCTTTCCTCTGTTTCATTTGTAATCACGATTTTTACGGAATTATATTCTAACCCCTGTGCCTTATGTATAGAAACAGCATATGCGACTTGAAACGGAACAACGTTTGAGTCATCATCTTCATCACTGTTTCTAAATTTATTGACACTAAATGAAATAATCGAATTGCCTGATACAGATTCTCCAATTAGTTTAAAATCATATCTATTAGCATCAATCTCATTAATTGCTTTATCTAGCTCTATATCAAACCATATTCGTTCTTCCTCCGGATGAATCCCAACAATTCTTCCTTTTGAATTATTATGAATTAGTGGAGAAAAGATATTTGATTCATTAAACAAAATAGGATCATCTACTTTGTAGCTATTTATTCCTAAGTTATATTTTTCATTTGGATTGCTATTTTGCAAAAACCTGTTTATATTATTGATTCCATATAATCCATCATAGTTTAAGCATAAGATAATTTCATCTTCTCCATCTCGTTCAAAAATAGATCCATCTAATCTTGCAACATATCCATTACTTACTAACGGTTCTAGAACAGTATTACCAAACTCACGTACACTCTTCCAAACCTTTAATAACTCTTCATTATTCGTACGATATGGATGTGTCAACTCAATGGTAGCACTCTTTCGTAAAAATTCCTTAGCAATAGTAAACCAGTTTCCAAAATATATTGATTCAATCTGATAAATATCACCAACTAATACAATCAATTTGAACTTGGCTTTTTCAAGTATGCTTTGCATATCTATATTACTAACTGTACTGCACTCATCAATAAAAAGAATATCGCAATCTATATTATTGTTGCTTTTAGAAAGAAACTTTGCGATTGTATAATACGAACTATTTCCTGTTGTAACTTTCCTGCGCATATTATCAACAGCAGGATGTGTATTAGCTAAAAATATCTTATCCTTATCCGCAAAAAAATTAGATACATGTTTGATTAATGTAGATTTACCAGTACCAGCAGCTCCATAAATCAACGCAACACGTGAATCAGAAAACATATGTCGAAGAGCTTCTTTTTTACTATCATCATCAATTGTATAAGTCTCATTTGACATCCATGAATCAACAGATGGCGTATATTGTGAAATACCAGAACTTGCTAACTCTTGTAATTTTCGAATTATTTTTGCACAATCATCCGCATAACTTTTGACATAAATGTGATTCTTAAATTCTTCAATTCTACGTCCTTCATGTTTGTAATAAAGAGTAGCATTGTATTTCTGTATTAGACTATCAATATCTTTAAAACCTTTTATTTCTGTTTTTGGCGTAAAAAGATGTCCTTCAATTTCAGTATTATTGGTGATGTTTCTAGCAAATAATTCATGTTCTCGATTAGAAACCGGAATAGATTCGAATAAATCAAACAGTCTCGGATTGTGTTGTGGAAGTGATGTACAGTATGGCATCTTATCAAAAGGTATACATCCATATTTCAAATAAAGATCAGACAAACTATTACATTTAAACTCATCATACTGTGATTTTATAATACGGTTATTCATATTGAATAGTAAATATCTCAATACATTTGCTCCGGGTTTATTACCAATTATTATTTCACGACACTGATCAAGTAGCCCATATATCACGATAAATTTAGAACCTTGCGTAATCCTTCTTTTTATATCGTCATAATAATGTTGATCACTTTCAACAAGTTCAGTTAATGACATTCTAACATCTGTAAGAAACCTCATCAATCTACTATATTCAATGGATTTTGTACTACACTTAACTCTCGGACCAAAGATTTCTGAAAAATTATCCCATTCGCAAGGTCGAATAGAAACTTCATATGTATCAATCACAAGAATAGGCATCTTTTTCCCTAAAACATCAATTATGTCACTATGCATTGAGCATTTAATTGCATAATTATCCACAATTTCATGTTGTGTAAAAACAATACACCGATCAAACTTACTTGCTTTATTATTTGCCGCAGTAAGTGTTACTTCATAATAAATTTTTTGATTTACGAAAAATGGTTTCACTTTCTGCACATAATATCTGTCATTATATGTACTAGACATATAAGATGTACAAGCAATCTCTATCCTTTCTGCAATCTTTTCATAATATTCTGAAAGTTCAGAATCCATGTTTAAGGGAAAATCTTTGATATTCATTAGAACATCCATACCAAATGTATTTTTCAGATATATTTTAATTTTTAATAAATGTTCATAGTATTTCAACATCAGGCGTTCTGATCCATCTTTATCAAACGTATAGTGTGAAACAGATGCTTGAAGCATTTCATGGAAACTATATATAAATCGTAAACTACCCTTGCTACGCATGTCGTCCAAAGCAAGTTTGTGCAAACCATAATTATTAGGATCTACATCTTCTCCTTTGGCATATATTTTCACTGCTATATACTCAACAAAGTTACGTGTTTGACCAAGAACATTTTGGCTCAACAATCCTCTATCAGTTGAAGACAGGTGAGATATATTTTCACATATCACCCCATTAGTATCAAGAATGGCTTTATCAATCCTTAACATTAAACGTCACCTCCCATTTATGTTTCTGTCCCTCTACAAATCAATGTACCACAATCTTACTATTGATATCTTCATTAACATCATTTCCAATCAATTAAATTTGTTATTCCATAAGTTCACAAATAACTCCTTTGTCTAATATGAATTTAACCTTACCACTCGCTTCTTCACTGATCTTATCATACAATCTTCCTGCACTATAGCTTTCTCCAAGTACTGTATAAGGACTATTGGCTACATAACCAATCTTTCCTAGACCTGGAAGGTTTACACTAATGGCTTCTTTATCATATTCATTATCTTTTTCTTTCTTTAAATAAACGATCATTTCTTTTTCTAGAAATGAATCTCCATAATAATGATGTAATCCTGTAACTGTAAAATATATGTTTGACATAAGTATGTCCTCCTTTAAAATTTCAAGTTACATCATTAATTGACATTATAAGTGTCTAAATAGTAAATAAATCCAATTATTTTTTGAATAGATCATTGGACTATTTGGAAAATAAAGAATCATTCGATAAATGTAATAGACAATCATAAGTGTACACCATAGAATTAATATCATTTTTCTTTTCTCAGGTTTTAACAGGCATAGAACGCCACAAATAATTGTGGGTATTAATAGAGCATGGTAATACAATGATAATTGAATTTTTCCTTTCAGAAGATAATACAGGCTTGTTTTCATGTTGCATCCTGGACATGGCAATCCTGTTATGAATTGAAAGGGGCATTTATAGAATAATAAAAGAAGGAATAGTATGAGAACTATTCCTAAATATTTAGTCTTTTGCGAAACCATTAATATGACTCTGTAGGATGCAATAGGATACTAAAGATAATTGTAGTATGGATAATACCATTAATACAATACTGTCGTCACTAGGATGATGTCCATTGCTTCTTGTAAGACTTGAAACCATCTTACCAGCCTTCCACAAGTAGTATAGTAAGTAGATTCCACATGTCACAATACTTAATACAACAACAAGTCCTGGTTCAGCACCTTTTTCTTGGTTTTGACTTTCACATAAATCGTTTAAGTCATGTGCAATTGTATATAGCCAATAAATACTATAAATGCCACAAGTAACTAGACTTAATACTACACATAGTCCAATACTCTTTTCTTTTACAACTCCAGTAGTAAATGAAAAACTTGGTTCTACATGCACTCTTTCATTACCGGCAAGCTCGGTATTCTTTAATCTCTGCCAATCTTGCATGCCTGTTTTCCATACAAAACTATTTCCAGTTAATACACCACTATCAATAAATCCCTTCATGTCTGATTCACTAAAAGGACCTTTAGAATCATTATTCTCAACATAATACCAATCATTCGAAGACGATGATGTAGAAATAAATTCGTTTAATTCTGTATTCTCTAGTCTTTCCCAGTCTTTCATACTTGCCTTCCATACTAGAGTACTACCATTGATTTCACCAGAAGTAATCTTAGCCTTCATCTCTTCTATACTGAATGATCCTTTAGAATCATTATTAGATACGTAGTACCATTCCTTTACTGATGTAGTTGATTCATTCTCATTTACTGATTCTTCATTAGTTGTATCCAATGTTTCTTCTACATTATTTGTATCAACTTCAGATTCCTCCTCAGTCTTATCTACTACCGCAACAGGTACAATAATATCTTCTTCTACTTCTACCTTTGTTCCACAATTAGAACAAAATTTAGAATCATCACTTATTTCGTGCCCACAATTTTTACAAAACATATTCAATCTTCCTCTCAATTGATTCAATTATAAAATGAATACTTTCTTAACTCAACTACTTAAGAAAAACTTAAGATTTCCCTTTTTATATTGGTTTAACACCATTTCAATATGTATTTACACTACTTTTGGACATACTTATTTTTTGCTTCAATGTACAAGTTATCTATTTCATTTTTAATCTCTTCTTTTTGATCTTTAAATGATAAAAATTTGTCATATAATTCTTTATAAATTATTCTATGTACTTGATTTTGAAGCTTTTCTTCATCATATTCATCCATTTCAAAATCTTCTTTTGTAATAATTGAATCTAAAATATAAAATATATCTTCACCGTTTATTTGATCAATCTCTTTATAATTTTCATTTTTATCAAGATAATAGCCTTTAGATTTATCTATTTTTAAGTATTTCATAGTCGTTACACCTTTCATTATAAACACTCTCCCCACCTTCTAAACTATTTATTAAGGAAGAATAATTATCAATTCTATCACCATCTACAGTAGACAACTCTTTTGCTGTTGGATAGCCTCCGTAGAGTTTGAACTCGATTTTTCCATCTGGTTTTAAGCAACGCTTTGTATACATATAATAATCAGGTTTTATTGATTCTCCTATTGAATTATTATGAGTTACCAAAAACACTGGTATCTTTTGAGAAATTTCTTTGATTCTCTCATTTACTTCTTGGTTTAAAAACATATTATCAAACGAAGATTCTGGTTCATCAATTAACAACATATCATAATACGATACATCATTTAGCTCTTCTAAAAGTCTAAATTCTGATCTTTCTCCACCTGAAACCTTTAATTTATATTCATTTAGTATTTTATAATCGAAATATACAATTAAGCGATAGAAATCTGTTTCTGGTATAGACTCGATATTTTTTAACTCTAATATATATTTATATCCTTCGTTATATTGATCCATGGCTGCCTTAAATGATATCTTCTTTCCATATGAATTTTTTAATTCTGTAGCTGATGAGAATCCTCGAGTTTCAGCAACTACAGTAAATTTATTAATTTTTTCATTCATAACGATACGTGGCTTTTTTATTTCATTAAACAATTCATTAAAAACCTCAATCTTTTTCCTTGATATATAATATTCTTTAAAATTAAAGGATTTTGGTGCACTAATATTAGATTGTAAAGTTAATTTATTCTTAATCATGCCTACAATTAAATTTGTTTCTTTTGCAATTGTATTTTTCAATCGTATATTATCATAACAAATTAAAAGTTCTTTCAATAATTCAATTATTTTATCTCTTTCTAAATATTTATCAATCAAATTATGATATTTATTATTGGATAGTAAAACAATTAAAGCATCGATAACTTTTATTGCGTCACTCTCATCTAAACAATCAACTTCACCGCTTGTGTATAAAACAGCTTTAGCAAAAGAATCTCTTTTATCATAGTCAATAGCATATTCTATCCATGTTTGTAAATAATCCACTAAATCATTTTCATACTTTTTAACATCAATTGACAATATATCAGTTAGTACTTCCTTAAATTCTTTTAAATAGTCTTCAATAACACCACTCTTTTTCTGTTTTACTTTTTTCGAGAAAATTTGTTCTTCATTATTTTCATCTTTTTCTATTAAAGCAAATTGTTTAATATATTTAACATTACTATTATAATTTTCAATTTTATTTAAAGTTACAGATTTACCAGAAGATCTATTACCTAATATTACATTTAACCCTGTCGAAGCTTGAAATCCGTCTGGTAAAAGTTCAAATAAACTGTTTTTATTTGCTGATAAATAAACCTTACTCTTATCTTTGAGGGCATATTTTAGACTCTCTAATGTTACCTCATCTACATCTACGTAAGTTTGCCTCATAGGAAAATTTTTTAGATTAGCAACTGAACGCATATCACTAAAAAAAGCCGGTACTATTGGAGACTTACTTTTCTTTAACACTTCAAATTCTCTTTGATTTTTCACTTCACCTACATAAATATTACCAACTTTTTGTATGATATCAGCCTTTAGTTTTGGGTTCTTTTTATAATGTGGAATCAACAAATACTTTTCTCTTTTGTGAAAAATTTCATCAAACTTTTCAAATGATAAAGTGTCGTCTTGAGTTTTGATTAATTCATGAACTCTTTGACATCGTTTATAAAAATCTTTAACATCACTGTCTTTCGTAATTAATAATATATGTCCATTTTCCAAATCAATTTCTATTCCTGGGAATACAACAATTCCAATATTATCTCTAATATCTTTGTATTGTTCTAAATCAAAAACATTATGATTTGTAATGCTAATTGCATCAATATTTCTTTGTTGAACATATTCTTTTAATTTATCAAAAGAATAGTCAAACTCATCACCTTTAATCGAATCACTAACTGTCTTTATTGTATGAATGTGCAAATCAATTTTCTTCATTTTTAAACTCCTTTATTATATTAAAACATTTAAACACTCAATACCATCTTATTAACCAAATTTTAAAAGAATCCCTCTATTCAAATAATGAGTCCATCGGAAACGGTCTGTGTATCTTTCAACATATTCCCATACAACAATATCATGCTGATACTGATTTAATTGATCTGTTGTAAATGACCATACATTGAATGTATGTACTTCAGAGAAATATAGGCTCATAATATCATTCATATGTTTAGAGAATGAATCACCAATCAAAAGCACTTTTTTACCTGACTTTTTATTTGAAGTAACACTCGATGGTTCAATCGCATTATAAACTACGTTCTTAAAAAAAATGCAATCAATGTTTTTAAAGACAGGCATACAGCATAAGATTTCCATTATGTAATACAATGCCTTTTGTTTAAAATATTGAATACACATAGCATCAATAAATCCTTTACAGCCAAAAACAAACATAAAACGAATATATACGAGTGCACTGCTTATAGAATCACTTCTAAATAATACCCATCCCAACATGACAAAGAACATTGTATAAAGATAATTGCATTCACCCATCTTTTGAGCAATATGATAGAACTTTTCTAGAATCAATAGCACAAAATACATTAATCCCCAAACTATAAAAATCCAGTTTGCACCATGCCAAATTCCTGTTAATAGCCATACTACAAAATATTAAAAACTAAACGAACCTTACTATTTACTCTAGAACCTCCTAGTGGAATATAAATATAGTCTCTGAACCATGTTTGTAAGGAAATATGCCATCTTCTCCAAAATTCTGAAACACTCTTAGAAATATATGGAAACTTAAAGTTTTCCATAATTGGAAACCAAACATTCTACTTAAACCAATAATAAAACGAGTTACGCCTAAACAAAAACTGTTAAAGTTTCCTTACGATTCTCATTTCCTCCTTAATTGTTTCATAACAAACAATTGGACTTACAATCAATTGAGGAAATAAAGAGATATATAAACCAACATTTAAGAAATTTGTTTGTATCTTCCCCTTACCTCTATAAACGTCCCCAACATACGAAGTGGCTTAGAATGTAGGTGTTGACTTATAGAACGAATTCAATACACTTCGTCAATGTGTCAACTAGACTTATTTTACCATATTGGATAGGCTTTCCCATATGTAATATTCACTTTGTGGTATCAGTGGATCTGAGCAATGGATTGCATGGCTCTGTCCAAATGGATTGGGTGACTTTGCCACCTCGGAACATTCAGGTTTATACATTATTAAGAAAAAAGTGATACCACAAAAAGCATCACTTTAGTTCAATTTATTGATAATCCGATTCTTCGTAAGTATCCTCTTGATAATATTGATCATCTGGATTGTAGTAATCTGTATCATCATAACTTTGATCATAATCATAATCGTAATCAGTTTGTTCGTTTTCTGCTCCCATCGACTGTAACTCTTCAGTATTACCAACCGCATTATCTTCACTAGCTGTCTGCGAATAACCTGACGGATCTTTTACTGTAGTAGAACTCTTTCCGTTTAATACTGCCTTGATTTTCTTTCTAGCGACTTCATTCATAATATCATTTTGTTGAACAACAGATGCATAAGATTGCGATTGATAACAGAATTGGTAATCAGGTTCTGCAACGATTGCATATGATTCAATATTCCAATTTGGCATATTATTCAATTCATACTTCACGAATTTACTGATTTCATCACCAGATAAGTTTGTATCAAAAGCTACAGCTAAAGCATCCATAAACTTACCGTAGTTTGTGATCATCTTAGGAGAAACAATTCGATTAAAAATAGCTTTAAATACTTTTTGTTGGTTACGCACACGTTGATTATCTCCATCTAAATAGGCATGTCTTTCACGTGCAAAAGCTAAGGCTGTCTCACCATCCACATGATGTTTACCAACGCTTAAACCAGGCTGACTATTTACATAGAAAATATCTACTTCTTCACCCTTTTTAATATCCAAATCAATTCCATCTAAAGCATCTACCAAGTTAACAACACTTGAAAAGTTGATTCGAACATTATAATTAATTTTAATACCCAAAGCCTTTTCGATAGTTTTTTCCGTACTCTTAATACCCATTAAACCAGAATGTGTTAATTTGTCATAACTACCTTCTGGACAAGCTAATTCAGCTTCATCATCCGGACAAACAAGTTCAACATAATAATCACGAGGAATACTTGTCATTAAAATCGTTCCAGTTTTAGGATTTACAGTTAGTAATAAGTTGGCATCACTTCTCGTATTTGAATCTTGTAAAGTACCATAAGAATCATTACCACTGACTAAGACTGTAAATGCATCCTTAGAAATATCATTAACAGGATCACTTGGATTATCATTCTTTTCTACCTTTGTATAATGCACATTTTGATGAACGATACGAGTATCCGTTTGAAAAGTAAAATATGCTTGTGTTTCATGAAGAATATCTCTATACTTTTCATTTAAACAAATCGCATCTACCTCACCACTATAAAAAGCTTCCATTAATTCATCTAAATTTGAATAATCCTTAGTAGTATACTTGATATTATCCTTGTTTAAATCATCTAACATACGTTTAGTAGGTTTTTTATCCATATCAAGAATCGTACCAATCTTTTTACCCTTTAAACCCGATTCTTTTTTTATAGATGAACTCTTTAAAACAACAATTGAAGTTGTTGTTGCCTTACTATCCGCAAGGCTTGTAACTACATCAAACGTATTATCTGTTTTATAAATGAAATAGTTACCATAAGCTAGACCCACACACATGCAAAGTGCAACGAACCCTGCTAATATTCTTGGCAAAAACTTTTTAGCTTTAAAGTGTAATATTAATAAAATAATCAAACATAAAATAACCATTACCAATGAAATTAATACTATTAATTTTGCAGGTAATAAATTTAATTTTATGATTTGAAAAATCAATAAAGCCAAACTAACAATCATGAATATAGTCATAAACTTGCTGATTGGTCGTTTATTTTTCTTCTTTTTTCTTTTACCATTACCATTCACATTCTGTGAAAGTTTAACATCCTTTTTAGGCATAATAATAATCTCCTATAAACTCTTATATAGCTCACAATTTCATATTATATAATAAATCCCTTACAATTGGCAAATCCACAAAAAATGGCGGTTGTTATAACCACCATAATCACTACATAAATCTTTCACAACGAAACGCAAAACCTTTAAATCCACTCTCTTTAGCCTGATATAAATTTTTCTCATAACTTAATAAATTAGCTTTGTACTTATACTCTAATGACTTAGAAGAATAATTGTTTAATACATCAAAGAATAATAAGAATAGACCTGCTAATACCAATACACATGCTGAAAGAATTAACCAGACAACAGGAACAATCAAATAAATAACACTTAATATAACCACTCCAATCAAACAACTAAAACATGCAATCATAAATCCAATATGACATCTATGATACTTCTTACTTAGTTCTTCATAGTGACGAATATTTGTATTGATTCTATTTTGTATATAATCTTGAGTTTCCATTTTAACAACACCTCACAATTAGATTATATACCTATAAGGTAAAAAAGAGTAAGGGATTATTCCTTACTCTACATCATCTGCTGATTTTCCTTGCATTACTGCATTAATTTTGTTTGAGGCTTTAGTAACAGTACTTTCATCTGGAACCATTACATAAGCAGCATTTCCAAGTTCTGCACACATTTGTGTATCTCCAGTACCATCAACCATAGATTGTTCAATTTTCCATTTAGGATTTTTATTCAATTGATATTTAATTAAACTTGTAATTTCATCATTTGACATTGTAGTTGAGAAAGTATTGGCCATACTATCCATAATTGAAGCATAGTTAGTCACAATTGCAGGACTTGTTACTTTATTTACAATTCCCATAAGAACTTGTTGTTGATTCTTTGTACGCTGACGATCTCCTTCACTATATGCATAACGCTCACGAGCATATCCTAATGCTTGTTCACCATTTAAGTGGTTCACACCTGCATGTACACTAAGCCCTGGAGCATGTAAGAAATTACTGCATTCATAACCTGGTTCAACATTAACGTCAACACCACCAACGGCATCAACAATGTCAGTCACTGTATCAAAACCAACTTTGAATGTATAGTTAATTTCAATTCCTAATAATTGTTCCACCGTACGTTTTGTTGTATTCGTGCCATGAATACCTGTATGCGTAATCTTATCTAAAGCTCCTTGTTGACATCCATCACCTGCATCACAAGCTGTTGTAACATAATAGTCACGTGGAATTGAAGTTAATAAGATAGTACCCGTTTTAGGATTCACAGTAGCTACCATGATTACATCACTACGACCATTTTCATCAAATCCACCACGCGTATCTGAACCAGAAATTAACACATTAAATGGAGTTGTAGTAATATTACTTACCGCATTGGCTTTATCTGTATTCTCTACTTCATAGCTAGTTTGATAAACTACACGAGTCTTCTTATCAAATTCAGCATACTCTTCTATATCCGTAATCTGATCACGACTTGATTCATTGATAATAATTGAATCTACATCCCCATTATAGAAAGCAGCTAACATATCCGTCATACTTTCATATGGTGTTTGGTTCATTTCAATACCAGATTTACTTAAATCCTTTAATACTTTTTTTGATCCCACTGTTCCAATATTTTGTAGTACACCGATACTATGTCCAGCTAAATCATTTTTCTTTTTCAAATCACTGGATTTCTTAACGACTACACTAACCGTGTTTTTAGCATTTGTAGATACAGTTGTCATATTTGATAATAAATTACCCGTTTTAGATATATAGTATCCACCCATGCATGATCCTAATGCAATAGCTATTGTAAAGATAATACAAATAATTTTAGACACAGCACCCTTTGTGGCAAAACACAATAATAAAATGAAAATTAAATCTAAAAGCACAAATACAACTGTTACTAGAAATAATAATTTTGTTGGTAAAACATTTAATTTTACTAAATTAAACAACAAATACATTGTTGCAGCAACTAATAAAATAGAAAAGATGACTCCAAATACCTTTCCTACCCTATTTGGTTTCTTTTTATTTTTTTGCATATTAAACTCTCCTTAGACCCAATTATCATACTACAAAAAAAAAGGATAGGCAAACCTATCCCAATTATATTACTTTACGTCATCCGCTGATTTTCCAGCTAAAACCGCATTGATTTTATCTTTAGCCATCTTAACAGTACTTTGATCTGGAACCATGACATTAGCTGCATCACCAAGTTCAGCACACATTAATGTATCACCTGTTCCATCCACCATATACTGTTCCATCTTCCATTTTGGATTGTTGTTGATTTGATATTTAATTAAATCCGAAATCTCACTACTAGACATTGTAGTTGAGAATGTATTAGACATTGCATCCATTATAGATGAATAGTTTTGAACAATTGAAGGACTTGTAATTTTATCAACAATTCCCATTAAAACTAACTGTTGATTCTTTGTACGCTGACGATCCCCTTCCGTGTATGCATAACGTTCACGTGCAAACGCAAGAGCTTGTTCTCCATTTAAATGATTTACCCCTTCATGAACACTAAAGCCTGATAAGGAATTAAAGTTATTAACTGCATATCCAGGAGCAACAGTTACATCAACTCCACCAACTGCATCTACAAGTTCAGTAACTGCATCAAATCCCACTTTAAACGTATAGTTAATTTCGATACCTAATAATTGTTCTACCGTACGTTTTGTAGTGTTTGTACCATGAATACCCGTATGTGTAATTTTGTCTAATGCCCCTTGCATACAACCATCTGCCGCATCACAAGCGGTTGTTACATAAAAGTCACGAGGTACAGAAGTCAATAATATCGTACTTGTCTTAGGATTGATAGTGGCTACCATAATCACATCACTACGACCGTTTTCATCAAATCCTCCACGCGTATCCGATCCTGAAATTAATACATTGAATGGTTTTGAGGTAATATCACTTACCGCATTGGCCTTGTCTGTATTTTCTACTTTATAAGATGTTTGATATACAACTCTTGTATTATTATCAAAATCCGCATAGCTTTCCATATCTAAAATTTGACTACGACTCGATTCATTGATAATAATAGAATCTACTTCTCCATTATAGAAAGCTTCTAACATAGCACTTAAACTATCATATTCACTTTGATTCATCACAATACCATCTTTACTTAATTCTTTTAAAGCCTTAGATGATCCTTGAGTACCAATCGTACGTAATATACCAACAGACAATCCATTTAATTGTGATTTATTCTTTATATCACTTGATTGTTTAACAACTACACTAACCGTATTTTTCGCATGTTTCGTTACATTCGTGATATTTGTTAATAAGCTTCCTGTTTTCGAAATGTAATAACCACCCATACAAGAACCAAATACAAGTACTAAAGTAATAACAACACAAATTATTTTTGAAACAACTGCTCTTGTATAATAACACAACAATAACGCAAATATCGCATCTAACAAAACAAATACTATTGTGATCAAGAATAATAATTTAGTTGGTAAAACATTAATTTTAATCAATTGATATAAAAGATAAAATGATGCTACAACTAACAGAATAGATAATACAATTCCAATTCCTCTTAAAACTTTATTTTGTTCTTTCATGTTTATACAGCACCTCTTCCATAAAGAACTTGCTTAACTGTTTTAAATAATAATGTTACATCCAACCAGAATGACCAGTTGCGAAAATAATATTCATCTAAAACTAAGCGGTGATCAAAGTCCACATCACTACGACCATGGCTTTGCCACATACCTGTAATACCAGGCTTACATGCGACAACATCATCATAATATTGTCCCATATCTTCTTTTTCACGTGGCAAGTAAGGTCGAGGACCTATCAAAGACATTTGACCAAGTAAAACGTTAATGAATTGTGGAAATTCATCCAAACTCTTTTCACGTAAGAATTTTCCTGCACTTGTAATACGAGGATCATTCGCCAATTTTTTATTCACAGTATATTCCTCGCGAATTGCTGGATCCTTTTCCATTAACTCTTCAAGAATCTTATCTGCACCAAGCACCATAGTACGATACTTATACATCTTAAATTCTTTACCATCCTTACCAATACGATTCTGTGTAAAGAAAATAGGACCTTTGTCTCCTTCTTTACGATTTTTGATAAACACAAAAACAGTTAATGGAATCAAAATTAAGATTCCGCATAGTCCAGCACAAATATCCATAAGACGTTTTAAAATATAAGATCCAATTTGATTTACACCACGTGAATTTGAAATCATTAAAATACCATCAAAATCTTCAATCTTAGTATCAAATGTTACTAGACCATTCACTTGTGGTAAATACTTAATCACATTTACTTTGTTCTTAAATAATTCAAATAATGAATTCAAATTTTTCTGTTTCAATTCAGGAATCGCAATTAATACAGTATCAATATTATGTGATTCAATAAATGAATCCACCTCTTCTAAACCAATTGTTTTCTTTTTAGAAACAACTTGTTCTTGATTAATTCCATAAGCCTTACAGTTTATATATCCTTGTACATCTAGTAAGGAATAGCTATTCCCTCTACAAACAAAGGCAAGTTGTGCAGCTGTATGACCCACACCCACAATTAAAGTATTATGTTTATATTTCTTTCTAAACCATTTATGTGAGTATCTTGAATTAAAACCTGCAAAGACAAATAAAACAAGAGTTAATAACAGAAATCCATATATTTTACGTACAGTCCATGAATAGAATGGAAAAATCAAAAAGCTACCAAAGAAAAAACCTATATGACTTAAAATCAATAAACGAATCTCATCATACATTAATAATACTTTTCCTTGATAACGTCCAATCAATAACTGCATCAAGAAATATAATGCACACAACTTGATTGTATATTCTCCATAAAAACGTAATACATTTATTTCTTGTAAAAAATTAATTAAGATCCAATAAAATATAAATTCAATAGTGATCTTTAAAGTTCCAATTTTTGACATAACTATTTCACCCCATATATAAATGCCCTTAATATTGTACTAAAAAAAAAAGAAAAGAACAAATTGTACTTTTCTTAGAGTGTTCCATTGTCAGTTTCACTATTATAAATTTTCATAAATTCTTTGTATTCTTTCGAATCTTTGGACATTGGAGTTTTAATCACTGTATCTTTGTAAAGAGCAAAATCCGTATTGATGATACAACGACTTTTATCCCATACATTTAATCCTGCAATTTTAATTTCTGCATTATTAAACCCAGAAGAAATCGCATCTACTACTTGTTTCATAGAATGTCCTGTATCTACCGAATCATCCACAACTAGAATGCGTTGAATATTCTTTGATTTCATTTTCTCTAAACCTTCATGATAGTGAATTTTTCTTTCCGTATTCTTGCTATGTGAATCTGACTTTAGTTCTAATGAAATTAAAATATTACGAACAAAATTAGGCATAAGACTTACAATAGGACCTACAACTTCTTTTAATGCATTTCCTTCACGAGTCGCACTAATACCAACCAATGGTACATTAAATACATTTTTCATTTCTTTTCCTATTAAATATCCTGCTTTAGCAACATATACAATAAGATCTGGTTGATAAGATTTTTTTATTTCATTAGCCCAGTGATTACATTGTTCTTCCAAATCTTTTCTTGATAACTCTATATATTTCATTGAAGTTTCCCTTCTTTAACATTCGAAGTAACTTAACCAACTTGGTTATTTTGTGGCTAAATTTTAAGCACTCCCTCTTATGAAAAGTAGCACACTTGATTGCCTGTTTAAAAGTTTCAGGTGAATCCGGTATACAATTCACCATCATGTAATTTCTACCAATCTCCCATACAGTATGAGCATCCGAACCAATCACAAAATCTAAGCTATATTTCCCTGCAATTTCAGTTTGTTTCATTTCATATGTATCTGAAATGTTACGTCCATTATAACACTCAATGCAATCAATTCTAAATGCATTCTTTTTTATACACTCTTCTTTAAGTACTGTCTTAGCACGCTTCTCATCATACGGATGAGGAACATATACAATACCACCTTGTTTTTGAATTCGTGTAATTGTTTCGTCACAAGACAAACCAGCTGGTATTTCTTCCTTAAGAAATAAACCAATAACTTCGCCATCAAGCGTCATAATCTCTTCACCAATTATAACATGAAGCTTACTTTTTTTCTTTTCACAATACTTCTTAAATTCAACGGCTCCTTGAATGTTATTATGTTCTGTAACGGCAATCCAATTGATATGACACAATCTACATTTTAAATATAATAATGAGAATGGAAGCATACTGTCTTTAGAATATTTAGTATGACAATGTGTTTCCAAACGAATCATATTCAATCTCCTTAAGTAAAATGCTTTAAACTTATCAAAGCACTTTTGTATTTTACAACTCCAAACATTTAGAGTCAACCAACATTTCTAATGAAATAAAATACCTTCCATATAGAAGGTATCATTTTGAATTATCCTTGAATAGAAGATAATACAGTGAATGTAGCTGCATCAACCATACAAGTATTTTTGATATCCTGGAATGTAAAAGTAACTGTATATTTTTGACTTGCTTTATCTAAAGTACAATCAACATCCGCAACATCTTCTTGTCCTAGTCCTGCATTAGCTAAAGCCGCACTAATAGCTTGTTGTTGGTTTTCATCAAATGAAGTTGGTTCTTCTTTTTTTGTCTCTTCCTTCCTTTCCTCTACAGGTTCAGTCGTAGAAACTTCTTCACTATTGCTTCTTTTATAATTACGTTCTTGTATAATACCATCTTTACCAATCTTATACTCATAAGATCCACCAGATGTGTTAAAAGATACAATGTAGGCTCCTTTTTCTTCTTTGATAACTACATTTTCACAATCTTTTTTAGAAGCATTCGCATCATCTCTAGCTACTTCTAAAATGTCATTCTTAGTAATTTCTAAACCAGACTTGCTACAACCCGTTAGAAGAAGGCCAAATGCCGCAATTAACAATAAACTATTTCTTCTTGCCATCATTCTCTCCTCCATAACCATAGCCATAGCCGTAGCCATAACGCTTTTCATCACTCATATCCACTTTATTCATCACTAAACCAATCACATTACCACCATTACGCTTTAAGTCATTGATAGCCGTCTTTACTCTACGCTTATCCGCATTCTTCGCATCAACTACATAAAGTACACCATCACTTAAGTTACATAAAGGAATTGTCTCTGAAGCTACAGCTACTGGTGGTAAATCAATAATTATATAACTAAATTCTTTTCTCGCCTGTTCTAAAAAACGACCCATTCTTTTTGAACCCAATACTTCACTAGGATTTGGTACTCTGTGACCTGCTGTAATTACCGTTAAGTTTTGTCCACCCTCAAATACAACTTGTTGTACTCCTTCATAAGAATTAACACTTAAGCCATCTTGAAATTGTGCAATAATATTTGTCAATCCAGAACGATTTGAAACTTTCATCACCTTATGAACCGAAGGTTTTCTTAAATCACAATCTATCAATAAAACATTTTTATATTTAGCTGCCATAATACGAGCCAAGTTACAAGCCACTGAACTCTTTCCTTCATTAGGAATAGTACTTGCCACACTGATTACTTGAATCTCATCATCCATCTGGCTAAACTCTATATTTGTACGCAAATTACGATAAATCTCATCAACATCAAACTGATTTCTTTTCTTTCTTGCCATTTTTATCTCCTAAAGAAGCTAAAACGCTTCTTTTTCTTTACAACCTCTATATTTAAAATATCCTTATCTTCTAAAATACGCTTAGGATTTGTATACATCAAAATATCTGCATTACCAAACCCAATACGCTTACCTAGTACTGAGTATACATCACTCAACATAGAAATACGTGATCCAGTTGCTCTATGTGTATCCGTCGCAATCACATCACAATATCCATCATCTAATAATGCCAATGCATTCTTCTGAATCTGTTTGCCATGCATTCCTAAAATAGATGTACGATTGATTTGTAATACACAACCCATATCAATCCAATTCTCTATAATTGAATAATCCATTTCGGAATGAAAATAACGCTCAATATGCGCTATAACAGGAATAAAACCACAAACCTTTAACTCATACAAACAATCATCTCTATAATCAATTGAATGAATGTCATGAAGAACATTGTACTCAACAAGCATATAACGCGAACCATTTAACGTAGGATATATTTCCATACCTAATCCATCAATAAACTCACCATTCATCATGACTTCTCCACCAAAATAAATCGGTATAGAACTCATTTCTTTTAATTCCATCTGACGAGAAACAATTTCATTATGAATAGAAGCATCGTATTGTCCTGGAATAATATGTGGTGTACTACAAATACCAACAATACCATCACGATACGAATCATGTAACGAACATTTCGCGTCCTCCATAGAAGGCATACCATCATCAATATCCCAAGCGATATGTGAGTGAATATCAATAAACTTCTCCATTATACTTCAGGGAATTCAGCAAAAACAGGAATACCCAAGTATTTCTCTGCCTCTTCTTTTGTACGCAAACGATTATCTAACAAGAACTTTAATACAGCATAACCAACACCGATAACACCACCAACTAAAGAAGCCATCATCGTATTCTTTTTAATGTTTGGTCCACTAGGAATATAAGATAATTTAGCCTTATCTACTATTTCAATATTACGAACATTCAAATTCTTCTGCATCGTATTAATGAAAGTATCTACTGTATCATTTGCGATATCCTTAGATAACTTAGGATCTGTAGTTGTAGCAGTTACAGTAATAATTTCTGTATTCGATTCATTTGTAACACTAATGCATTTCTTAACACTAGAAGCATTCTCTAAACCCACATCTTTAGCCACTTCAGACATAATATTATTCTGCGTCATTAAATTCACAACGTTTGTGACCAATTTACTATTCGCCATCTGCGAATTATAATCCAATGAACCCGTATCATTAATCTGTGGAGTTAAATAAATTGATGTTCTAGCTGTATATGTTGGTGTAATCAAAAACTTAGTTCCAAAAAATCCACCTAAACCAAAAACAATACACAATACAATAATCAATCTAATATATTTTAAAACTGCACGTAATAACTCTAATAAATCAATCTCTTCCATTTCACGTACATCACTATTTGGTGTACGATTCAATCTACTGTTCGTCATAAAAGACCTCCCTCTCTATAAAAACAACACGCTCATTAAATATATCATAAATATGTTAAATATTGTAAAAAAAGTTAAAATATAACTTTATCCCTAAATGTCATTTGTTTTAACCACTTTCTATAACAACCTATATTTTATGATTTAAGCAATAGCTTCAAAATATGTATAGAAAGATTTTAATTCCTTATTAATAATTTCAACTACTTGTTTTCCTAAAACATTATTTTTATCAATTCCATGTTCATTTAACTTATCAAATAATTTTTTACTGAATTTGTATGTCTTAATTTCATTTAGGTACGTATCTAAATTAAAATTAACAAATCTATCAAAATCAAATAATTCATACACTATATAAGCAATATTCATTTTAAATATTAAGACACATTTAATAAAACAGGATATAGACATCATTAATGTCAAATAGACTTGTA
>OLOB01000637.1_pt1 | contig 26832 bp, 28 predicted proteins | sample 1671911 | NCBI WGS metagenome assembly OLOB01 (sample SAMEA3136625, study PRJEB25190) | human gut metagenome | biome: human gut; feature: human-associated habitat; material: faeces | place: Austria | collected 2013
AGAAGGTATCGGATGCGCTGTTGTAAGCGGAAACTGGGGGCCGTTAAATACCCCGGTACATATTGATCCCAGCATTGATGTGGCCACCGTTATCGGAGCCGGTTCCGGAGCGGAGGTAATTACAGAGATGTTCGCCGGCGGCGTGAATGAGCTGGTTGTGGTGCGCGTTGGAAGCGGCGGAACACAGGGAACAGTATCCCTGAAAGATAACTCTGGCAGTGGTGGCGCAGAGGTCGTGAAGCTGACTGCGCTTTACCCTGGCAGCCGGGCTTTTTCCATCAGCGTAAAAGAAAGCCTGGATGACGAAACGCTGAAAGAGGCGGTAATCTACGAGGGCACAAAGAAACTTGAAAGGGTTACTTTTACTGCAGGATCCAACGAACCGGACGCCCTGGTGGCCGCTTTTGAAGGGAGCAGCTATGTAAGTGCAAGCAAGCTGGCAGCCGGATCCGGAATCATGGCGGACGTACAGCAGCAGGCTTTTACCGCAGGGACAGACCCGACAGTAAACACTGAGGCATACAGCGCGGGCTTTACAGCAGCAGAGCCGGAAACTAAAGATATGATCTGCGTGGACAGCACGGATGCCGCAGTACACAATCTTCTGGCCGCCTTCGTGGAGCGTATTTACCAGGACGGGGAGTATCCCATGGCTTGCGTGGCTGAAAAGAAAGAAATAAACCTGGATACTCGTATGACCCATGCGGCAGCGTTTAACGATGAGAAGATCCACTATGTCCTTAATAGCTGGGTGGATACCGCCGGAACGGTTTATGACGGATACAAAGCAGCGGCCCGAATTGGCGGCATGATTTGTTCCGGATCTGCCGCGGCTTCCCTGACCCATACGGTGATTTCCGGAGCTGCCGGGCTGAATGAAGGATTAACCAATGCGCAGATCAAGAAAGCCCTGAAATCTGGCTGCCTGGTGCTGACGCTGAACAAGAGCAAGCAGGTACAGATTGAAAAGGCTATCAATACTCTGGTGACACTGGACGCTGACCAGGATGCCGGCTGGAAGAAGATCCGCCGGGTGAAAGAGCGGTTTGAACTGATGGACCGTATTGATACCACGCTTGATCCGATGATTGGAGCAGTGGACAATGACCCGGATGGAAGGGCTGCCGTAATCGCCGCGGCGCAGGCGGTAGTGGATGCCATGATCGGCGAAAAGAAGCTGCTTTCTGGCTCCGTTATTGAGGATGAGTCCAACCCGGCAGAGGGAGACAGCGCATGGTTTATTATTGCGGTGGACGACCTCGACAGCATCGAAACCATTTACCTGACTTACCGCTTCCGTTTTGCGGCTGAGGCAGAGGAATAAAGAGAAAGGAGATAAGCGATTATGTCTATTATTAACACACAGGCTGTTGCAAATGCCAAAAAGGTACTGACCGGAAAGAACGGCGCACTTTATAACAGCAAAGGAAAGCTTCTGGCCACCATGGAAACTTATCAGGCACAGGTGAATGTGACAAACACGAAATTTCAGCCCCTGGGAGATCCCCAGGAGCACGAAATCTTTACCAGCTACGGTCAGACCCTGACATTTACCGAGATCGTGGTAGAGGACGGCGAGTTTATTACAGACCTTCTGGCAGGCATGAAATCCGGAGAAATGCCCTCCTGGAATTTCCAGGGAGTGATCAAAGGCCGCAATGGCTCTGAGGAACGCCTGGTTTACAATGATTGTGTGCCGTCCGGAAACATTGACCTCCAGAACGTGACCGTTGGAGATCTGATCAAGAGACAGTGGAGTCTGTTTGTGAACGGAGCTGTAAACCAGCAGGGCAAACTTACAGCATAAGGCGCAAAAGCGCGGATGATAGAGCAAAGAGCATATAGGCTGCGGCGGGAGCGCTGCAGCCTTTTTACAGGAGGTATATGAAAATGGCAAAAGTAGTGAGTGAAGTGACAGAAACGACCGTAGAAATGACCGAGGAAGCAAAAAAAGAAACCGTGAGGAAATATGAAGATGATATTCTGGGCGGACTGCTGGCAGCTGCCGCCTATAAAACAGATGCCGAGGACATTACGCCGATTGAGATAGTAAGAGGTGGCGCTACAGTACTCACCTTCCGGATCCGTCCGATGAGTGAGGAAGAATACCTTGACTGCAAGAAGAAAAATACCAACTACAAGAGAAACAAGCAGCTCGGTACGAGAATTGCGGAGAGTGTAAATGCAGCTCGTTACCGCGCACAGCTGATCTATGAGGCAACCATAGAGGAAGATAGAGAAAAGATCTGGGACAACCGGGAGGCATGGAGCCGCCTGAATGTCCTTAACGGCGTTGACCTGATTGAGGTTGTGCTGAAAGCTGGGGAGAAGGACGCTATTCTGGAAACACTTGACAAGATTTCTGGATACCAGCCGACCCTTGAGGATGTAGCAAAAAACTAATCGAAGCCGGCGGAAAAGCCACCCTATTGCACATTATTTTCCAACGCCACCATATCCCGCCGGATGAATTTATGGCGAAGCCGGCGGGAGTACGGGCATTTATGCTTGAAAGCATGAAAATTCAGCTGCGAGAGGAAAAAAGAATCAGAGATAAGCGGAACGGGATTGAGGAAGGCGGTGAATAAAAGTGGCTGAAACAGTAAAAATCGAAATTCCTATAGAGGCGGTTGACCGGACACAGGCTGGTGTGCAGTCGGCGCTGAAAAGTTTTAATGAGCTGGAAAAATCGGTTGACAGAAGTCTTCGCCGCCTTTCCCAGATCGAAAATCAGGCGCACAGGATTGATTTGGATGTGCGAGACAACGCATCTGACAGAATGGCCGGTGTGGAAGGACAGGCAGAGCGCCTTGACGCCATGGATGCCAGTGTGGATATTTCTGTGAGCAATACAGCCAGTGAAACTCTGAGAGATGTGGAAGGGCAGGTCGATGCGCTGGACGGGACATCCGGTGATGTAGATGTGGGCGCGAATGATACGGCAACGCAGACCATAAGAGGTGCTGAGGATGCTGTGGAGAATTTTGACGGGCAGAGCGCATCCGCAGATATTGGAGTGAATGACAATGCTACTCCTGTCGTGGCGGCCGCACAAGATACCGTAGAAAGCTTTTCGGGATCTTCCGGAAGTGCAGAGATTGGAGCAAACGATACTGCAAGCTCCGTGATTGACAATGTGCGGGACAAGGCGGCGGCCTGGGATGGCAGCGTATGGACGGCCACGGTCGGAATTGTGGATGCGGCCACAGCGCCAATCAGTAAACTGGCAGGTATGGTTGCAAACCCGCTGACCCAGGCAGGCGCCGCTTTGGGCGTAAGTGTTGGCCTGGGAACTACAATAGATACGTACTCTGACTTTGAAGCCACAATGAGCAAAGTACAGGCCCTGTCCAACGCCACCAGTGAAGAGCTGGCGCAGCTGACACAGAAAGCGAAAGACATGGGCGCTGTTACCAAGTATTCCGGCACGGAGTCTGCCGAGGCATTTACATATATGGCTCAGGCCGGTTGGCAGGTGCAGGATATGATTGACGGTATCGGCGGCATTATGAGCCTTGCGGCTTCGGACGGTATTGGACTGGCTGACGCTACGGACATTGTGGCAAATGCACTGACTTCCTTCGGACTGACCGCCAAGGACACAGCCCGATTTGCAGACGTTCTGGCGGTGGCGTCCTCGGCTACAAACACGGATGTTTACGGGTTGGGCGAAGCGCTTAAATATGTGGCACCTGTTGCAGGCGCACTGAAATACAATATTGAGGACGTTTCCCTTGCCCTGGGACTGATGAGTAACAATGGTATTAAAGGCAGCATGGCAGGTACAGCGCTCAAGACATCCCTGGCAAACATGGCAGCCCCGACAGACAACATGGCGGCGGCCATGGAAAAGTATGGCATCAGCCTGCTGGACAGCGAAGGAAACATGAAATCCTTGCGGGATGTACTGGATAACCTGCGCGAAGGACTGGGAGGGTTATCCGAAGCTGAACAGACAGCTGCGGCCAGTACAATTTTCGGAAAAGAAGCTATGGCGGGCATGTTATCTATTATCAATACCAGTGATGCGGGGTACAGATCCTTGATAGACCAGATCGATAATGCCACAGGTGCAGCAGACCGCATGGCAGAAACCATGCAGGACAATCTCGCCGGCGCATTGGAGCAGCTGGGTGGTGCAGTGGAAACTACACAGCTGAGCCTTGGCGAGCGTCTGGAACCCTATGTAACTGGCGTGGCGGGGGCATTGACAGAAGCCATGCCGGTGATAGAGGAAATCGGACTGGCGGCTTTTGATGTTTTGGACGCAAAGGCAGCTGAGCTGCAGCGGACGGTTTCGACTATGACACAGTCCGATGAATGGCAGAACGCCGATCTGCTCGGCAAAGTTGATATTGCCTGGAACAAAATAATCGCTGAGCCATTTCTGGAATGGGCCGGCTCTGACGGAATCAACATGGTATCCAAAGGGCTGGGAAGCCTGTTTTCCAATGCTGCGAAGATTCTCCCCGGCGGAGAAAAGGCCGGCCTGTCCAGCTGGATAAGCGCCGGCATCCTTGCCAAAGGGAGCACCTCACTGATCAGCAAAGCTGGAAGCGTTGTAAAGATGTTATCCCCTATAGGCGGAGCGATAAAAAGTATCGGTACAGCGGCAAAAGATGCCAGCAGCATAGGCGGTTTTGTGAGTAATCTGGGTAGCATGGTTCCAACGGCTGCAAAGTTTGGGATTGCGGCGGCTGCTGTTACGGCAGCGGTAGTGGCAATCGGTACCGCCGTGCATAACTACACCGAGGCGCAAAAAGAGCTAAGCCTATCTGAGCATTTTGGAGACATAGCCCTTTCGGCCAAAGAAGCAGAATCGGTTGCCTCCGGGATCCTGAACGCAGAATATCTGGTAAATGTGGATCTGGCTTTAGGCTCCATTGAAAAGGCAGACGATTTTGCGGCGGTGGCACAGGAAGCCCTGGAAGAGAACGAGGTACTGATCTGGAAGAGCAGCGTGGGAATCGAGCTGACAGCAGACGAGCAGCAGAGCTTTACGGATAACATTGACACTTTTGTGGAATCTAAAATTTCTGAATTGGAGCAGAGGACCTATGCGGCACATATTCAGGTGGAAACATTTCTGGGAGGTACCGAAGAGGGACAGACGCTGGCGGATTCCATTGAGGAATGGGCGAGAGCTGATGAGTTGGAACTTACAGGCCTATCCAATGACCTTCAGGCTGCTGTTGAAGCGGCACTGCAGGACGGAATTATTAGTGTTGATGAAGCAAAAGCGGTGGCAGAGTTGCAAAATAAAATGAACAGCATCACGAGCCGGTGGAAACAGGCTGAAGAAGAAGCACAGATGGACTGGATCAACACGGAATATGGCGAGCTGAGCGGGAAAGAATTGACCGCAGATTCTTTCATGAGCGTGGTGGATGCCCTGGCTGATCAAAGGCAGGCAGCTTCTGAAACCGTGGAGGCTTCGGCGAAGGAGTTTTACGCAACCCTGAACGCTATGGAAGAGGCCGGAAGGCTGACAAGCGAAACCAATGCTCACTACAAGGAACGGGCGTCACAGGCTATCCGTAATCAGCAGGCATCGGACCTGATGACAAGCCTTGATTTTGAAATGAATACGCTGAATGGCACATACGGCGATTTGATAACCAAAAACCAAGGAAAAACCAGCGACACACTGTCCGGAACTATGGGGAATCTTTCGCGTTATGCTCAAAATGGCGAAATTGCATATATGTATGATGAACTGCAATATGGATCCGCCAGAGCAATGCAAGGCGGCGGCTGGGGATGGACTCAAAGCGGCGATCAAAACGCACTGGAAGAACTCTGGGAAAACATGAAACCGGATGCATCCGCAATGACAGACATGATTGACGAGTATGTATCCATGGGACAGGCCATCCCGAAGCAGATTATGGACAGCTTCAACGAGGCAATGGAGATCGGCGCAGCTTCCGGAGATTCCGATGCGGCATGGCAGGTATATGCCAATGCGATTGCAGATTCCGGGGACCAGGCGCTGATTGATGCCATTAACGAGATGGATGCCAATGGACAGCTGAGCGATGAGCTGAGCAAAGCCTGGAAAAGGGCCACCGCAGAAGTGACAGACGAGGAAGTGACACTTGCCGGACTGACTGCAGAACTGGGAGAGGTTGATGTGGATGCCGAGCAGGCCAGAGCGGCACTGTCGGAGGAAGTTCAGGCAGTGCTGAGCGAGATTGAGGCCGGCGGCGATACCGTAGAAGTCACAGGTTCAGAGGTTGTTGTAACACTGGGGGAAGTATCGGTGAATGAGGGCGATGCCCTGGAACAGCTTGCATCTGCCGTGGGAATGACGGTGGAACAGCTGAAAGAATACAACGGCCTTTCTGCTGACACTGAGGTGGATGTTGGCATGACCATTCGAATCCCAACGGACCGCATAAATGTTGATACAACAGAGCTGAACGCAGCCGTTGACCAGACTGTGCAGGAAGCATCCAGCGTGGAGCCAGCGGAAGTCAACGCCAATGCCAATGTTAAGGTTGAGGCAGAGACAGTGGACACAAGCGGGGTTGAGGCATCTGCACAAGAGGCATTGAATAGTGCGGAAGGAAGCGCCTCCACTACCATGAGCGCAGATGTTACTGTACAGCCGGGAGAAATGAATGTGGGGAGCGTTGTGGAAACCGTGCAGTCTGAATTAGACGGTTCTTTTGCCACGGCGCTTCCGGTGAGCGGATCGGCAGATGTTACCCTGGATCAGACCAATAACTCCGCAGATGTTTACAGCCAGGTCGGAAGTGACCTGCGAGGGGCCATGAGCGCAGGATACAGCGTAAGCACAAATGCCAGTATCCATGTAAATTATTCCATTGCCAATCCTTCCGCCAGCATAAGTTTTGGCGGTGGCGGGACTGGTTCGGCCACAGTGACGGCCTCCTTGCACGCCGCCGGCGGACCGGTTGGACTGAATGGGCCGGAATTGTCATGGGTTGGCGAGGAAGGTCTGGAATATATTATCCCGACAGTACCAAGCCGGAGAAGCCGCGGTATATCCCTGTGGGAGCAGGCCGGGCAGGCTCTGGGAGTGCTGGACAGCAGCGGGCAGATTGCAGGCCACGCAAACGGCGGAATTATAGGCCCAGGAGGCGAAGAACAAGCAAGGGATACTATTATCCCACTTGAACCAGAAAACAGCCAGGAAGGGGCTATATGGAGCGTTACCGGGGAAGAAATGAGCGCCGGAGACAGCTCTGAAAATGGCGGGCAAACACCTGCGCCTGCACCTGTAAACGCCGCCCCGCAGGGGCAGCAGGCCGGCGGAAACGTTATAGAAGTAAATGTAGATATGAATCCCGTGATCAGAATCGAGGGCGAGGGCATGGACGAGCAGAAGATTTTTGAAGTTATGATGAGCCGATGCCGGGAGCTTGCGGATGATCTCGGAGACGAAATTGCTGAGCGCATGAGCAAAATTTTTGAGAACATGCCGCTCGTACAGGAGGCATAGAGATGGATATTTATCTGACACCTTCCGGGGGAAGTAAAATACAGTTTCCTATGCTCCCGGAAAAGATACAGTTAGGTGCTGATGCCAAGTATATGACATACAGCATTATTTCCCTGGGGGATGTTAAAATCCCCCGCGGGAAAGCCACAAAAGAAATATCCTGGTCCGGGATATTTCCCGGAGCTGCCAGGAGAAACAACCGCCTGGTCGGAAAGTTTGAAAAACCAGATTCGCTGATAGGAAAATTTGAAAAATACCGTGACAACGGAACAAAATGCACATTGTTATGCACCGGGACCTGTATAAATTACACGGTTTATATTTCCAGTTTTAAAGGAAAGTACAGTGGGGGATCCGGTGACTTTTATTATGACATTAAGTTTATCGTTACGCCGGAAATTAAAATTTACACCACCAGCGAGCTGAAAATCAAAACGCCGGCCCCCAGAACCCCATCCAAAAAGACGCAAGAAAAGACCAAAAAAGCCACAAAAACCTACACAGTAAAATCCGGAGACTGCCTATGGCGCATAGCACAGCAATTTCTGGGGAATGGGGCAAGGTACATGGAAATTTACAACCTGAACCGGGATAAAATCAAAAACCCGAACCTGATTTATGTGGGGCAGGTATTGACCATACCGAGTTAAGGGGGCGCTGCCATGATCGATATTAGCAAAGTAACCTATGATGTGATTGTGATCACAGAAAAAAAGGTGCAGCTGAATATTACCCAGGCAGTGGAATCCCTGGGATGGGAGGAAGAAGAGGACGAACTGGCAATGAAGATTACCTTTGAAATGTACAATGCCACCTATGACGGATCCAAACTATCCTCCCTGATAAAGATCGGCTGTGTGGTTGGAGTGAAAGCATCCTGGGGAAGCGGAAAAGGATTTGTTGCCATGGGAAACATAACAGAATGTGAGCGGAAGGAAACAAAAAGTGATTCCATTTATAGCGTTGTTGCCTATGACAATCTCTATAATATGCAGAAATCTCAGGACAACGTGTACTTTGCAAAGGGCAAAGGCACAAAGAGCGCCTTGACATCTATCTTTAATGACTGGGGGATCCCGCTGAAAAGCTATAGCGGCCCAGATGTAAGCCATGCAAAAATCCTTTATAAAAATTCCTACCTGGGAGATATTGTCCGGGGAATTTTGGATGAAGCGAAGAAAAAAGGCGGCGGAAAAGCGATAGTGAGAAGCGATGAAAACGAGGTGTCCATCGTAGGTGTTGGAACCAATAAAACGGTTTACCACTTTGAAAGCAGCAATACAATATCCTCCAGCCACAAAGTAAGCATTGCCGACCTTGTTACAAGGGTGAAGGTAGTATCCAGTGAAAAGACCGAAGGAGCGCCGAAAGTGGAGGCAACCGTAAACGGAAAAACAGAATACGGTGTTTTCCAAAGGATTGTAAACCATGCAAGCAGCGACAGCCTGTCAGATGCTAAAAATACAGCCCAGGAGATGCTGGACGAAAAAGGAAGCCCGAAATCAACCAGCAAGGTGCAGACGCCGGACGTGCCGCCCATAAGGAAGGGGGACATGGTGAGCCTGAAAGTAGGTGCCCTGAACGGCTTTTTTATCGTGAAAAGCATCCAGCATAATGCAGATTCTGGGAAGATGACTATGCAGGTTGAGAAGTATGAAACTACCACAAGAAGTCAGCCCTCATCGAGTGCAGAGAAAAAGACGTACAATGTGGGTGATGTGGTGAATTTCCATGGTGGGAAGCACTATGTAAGCTCCTACCCGAACTCTCCCGGCTATAATGTGAACGCCGGACGCGCGAAAATTACGATCAAAGACGGAGCAGGGAAGGCGCACCCGTGGCACCTGGTATATGAGAACTGGAACGAAACGCATGTTTATGGATGGGTGGATGACGGGACTTTTGATTGATGGAGGTGATTGCAGTGGCAGAAGGACCAAGCGGAAGCCCGGGAATCAGCAAAATGGCCCGGGTGATTTCCCAGAGAGCCGCAAAAGTGGCTGAAAAGGCAGAACGTGATCTGGTTCTTGATTTTGGCCAGATACAGGGAGACATGAGCCTGCTGACCAATACTTTTCCGATTCCCATACCAAGAGAGGATTACCATGTATGCAGGCTTATTGGCGGGCTATCTTATGGGATTTCCGGCGGAGCGCACGGAGGGCACGAAAGCGGAAATGGTTCCCACAGCCACACAGCGCAGCCGCCGCAGATCAAGGCTGGTGACAGGGTGCTTGTGGCGTGGATACAGAACGAGGCAGTTGTGATTGATGTTGTGATATAAGGAGGCGGATAAAAATGGCCGATCAGCTTTTCCCTGTGTTTGACCTGCCAGAGGTGCCGGATGACGAAGAGTACGAAGAGAAATACCGCCCATCGGTATACTTTGATTATGAATCCGGAGACTTTTTGCGGGACGGAGCAAACAGGATGGTACCGAGTAATGGGCGGGAAGCGTACATGCAGTGGTGCGTAAAGGTTGTAAGCACGGAGCGGGAAAGCTGCCTTGCCTACAGCAGTGACATCGGGACAGAATTTGAGGATTTACAGGATATACAGGATAATGATTCACGCGAAAGCGAGATAGAGCGGACGATCACGGAGGCGCTGTTGGTACACCCGGCCACCGAATATGTTCGCAATTTTGTATTTGAGCATAGAGGCGAAGAATTATACTGTACGTTTGATGTGAAGGGCTTCCCATGGGAGGAAATAGAAACCATAACAATCATGATGTAAGGAGGTGAGAAGGTGGCAGAAGAATTTGTATTACCGGAATTTTTGCAGACCGGAACGAGTGCTGAGGAAATACATGCCCGAATGATGGACATGCTCCCGGACGATATTGATAAGACAGAAGCTGGCTTTCCGTGGGATTTTACCCGGCCTACAGCCATGATTGCGGCAGAGCTCCTGCAGTTTTATTTGCCGGAAGTTATTAAATTGATGTTCCCACAGTGGAGCACGGGGCAGTACCTGGATTATCTGGCAGCCATGGCGCAAACTGAACGGAAGCCGGCCAATTATGCAACAGCAGTGCTGAAAATTATTGGAGAGCCAGGCGTGACCATAGGGCAGGGGGAAGTATTCGCTACGGAATCCGCAAACGGAATGCCGTCCATAGAATTTGCGACACTGGAAAGCGTTGAGATCGGTTCAACCGGAAAGGTGGAGGTGACGGTGCAGGCATTGACGCCGGGTGTGGATTCCAATGTAAATCCCGGGACCATTGTGCTAATGAGCGAGCCGATAAAAGGCATAACCTCCGTAACGAACCCAGAAAGGGCGAGCGGGGGAACCGCAGAGGAAAGTGACGATGAGCTTCGGGAAAGAATTTTGGAAGCAAATGCTCAAATGGACGTGTCCTATGTCGGAAATAATGCCGATTATAAAAGATGGGCCGAAGAGGTGCCCGGTATCGGAACTGCGATTGTAGTGCCTGAATGGAATGGACCGGAAACCGTAAAGATCGTGTGCTTGGACGCAAATGGAGAGGCAGCCAACCAGACACTGCTGACCGCCGTGTATAACCATATTATGGCTCCGGACAGCCCATTGGATCGCCTTGCGCCTCCGAATACGATACTGACAGTTGCGGCTCCTGAGTTAGTGAATATAACCTATAGCTTTACACCTACGCTGAAAAGCGGGTATGAGCTGGATGCGGTTGTGGAGGATTTCAAACAGAAGCTGGAAAGTTATTACAAGACCACGGCAGCTGATGGGGAAGTGAAATACATACAGGTACATGCGCTCCTGGCGTCAGTGACTGGCATTGACGATTTTGAAAATCTTCTGATGAATGGAGATACAGCCAATATTCCAATAGATGCCGACCAATACCCTTACACAGAGGATATTGAGACGGGAGGTGGAACCTGATGGATCTAGAAAACTTCCCAACACGGGAAATGGCACGGGATATGATGAGCATGATCTCTCCGATCTATGACCGCTCCTATGTTGGGAAATGGATTTTTGAGGTCATGAGTGTAGCGTTGGAGCTGGCCAGACAGACGGTGGATGATTTGCAAAATGAAGCCTTTCCGGATACGGCCACATGGTCGCTGCCTCTATGGGAAGAGGCATATGGAATACCGACAAATGAGAGCCTGAGTATTGAAGAACGAAGGAAAGCCCTGGTTAAGAAAAGGAATTTCCGCCGGCCTATGAATCCATACCGTATAGCGCAGTTAGTAACAGAAATTTGCGGCAGGCCCGTAGAGCTGATTGAGAACGTGGCGCCACATACTTTTGAGATCAGGATCGGGCCAGGAACCAGCGAAGCTGAAATCCAGGCAATTATTGACACCGTAAAAGAGGTCAAACAGTCGCAAAAAAGCTTCCGTGTGGTATTTGACACAGCTGTGGGAGTAAAAATCCACGCCGAGACATACCGCAGTGCTTTTGGGTACCGGATGACCGGAACATCAAAAAAGGCAGGGCGGTGGCCGCGCCCCAACGTAATAGGAAAGGTAATCCGATCCAAGATTATCATTGGACCAGAGGAAAAGCAAACAGCTTTTCCTTATGTTATGTCTGGAACAAAGCCTGATATAAACATTCAGGGAAAGATAACCAGAGGCCATGTGAATGTACAGCCAGGCGAAAGAAAGACAAATTTTCCCTATGTGATTGCCGGAACAGAGCCGGACGTGAATATGCAGGGGAAAATATCCGTTCCAGGGTTAAACGCTCGCATTTCCGGAGAAAAAACCGGAATTGTGTATAAAATATGCGGAGCCAAAAGGCTTTAGAAAGGAGGTGCCGGATGCTGACAGCAGACGCTCTTACAGGATTTAAAGAGCATGTAAAGAAGGTCGTGGCATATGCCATGTACAAGGTGGGATCCACATACTATCGTGCAGATGTAACAAATATTTACATTGACAGCGGCGGAAAAGTGGCAGTGGAATTCGTCATTGACCATACAGTCCCCGGAGACATTACCGTGACCGAAGTACAGCTGTGGAACACCAGCGGGAAGCTCTGGCTGAGCAAAACGGAAAATATAAGCCGCAAAGACAGCCAGGAAGGTATTTTTTACCGTTTTACGATTGACATTACAGAAGTATAGGAAGGAGGAAGGACGATGTACATTCCTACAGTCTGGCAGGACGAAGTTGTGGAATACCCGTATCGGTACACCGAAACTGTCAATGGTGATGGAACAGTGGATCACACGCCGGCGCCCGGGGAGGAACTCCAGGAGGGGACACCACAAAGCGCAACCAATTTTAATCACGCAGAAAACGGTATCCACGATGCACATATAGCAGCTGCTATTTTTATTCAGTATTCCAGACATAAGGCGGACGAGGTTGACGGACGCCTGGACGAGCATGACGAGGAATTTTCCGCTGAGGTTGGGACAGTTACACTGACCAATACGAACAGCGGATTTTTTGCGTTTAACAATTCCGGAAGCACAGTTGCCCTGACAAAGACCAGAAAAACTATGAATTACGATATTACCATTGAGGTGACAAGCTTTTCCGGCGGGCAGCTGGGGGAAGTTGAAATTTATGATAAGCAGCTGAATGGTTTCAAGCTCAAATTCACGGGAAGCGCCAAGAGTGTGACCGTGAAATATAAAGTAAGAGGAGGCATGTGCGCATGATTGTAATTGAGAAAAACGAAGGAACAAAAATCCCGTATGAAGTAAGTGGCACAAAAATTGATTTTGATGACGGGATGCTCACAATGAAGCTGGAACGTTACCAGAAAGACTGGCCGATCCACAAAGATATTTGCATGGACGTAGACGGGAACCTGACCATGGGCGTAGATGACGGCCTGTATTATGTTGCTGAAGTAGATATCCCGGCCAGAGAATATCAGGAACCGGAAGTCGATTCGCAGTCCGAAGGAGAAGAGACGGAAGAAGGCACAGCACCGACTCCGCTTCCCCTGGATATGGACAAAGTAACACTGACACTGTGGGCGATTGGAACGCCTGTAAGCACTGATGAAATGGAGGTTTAAGGTATGCAGTACGATCTTTCTGATTTTTCGCTGAAAATGACAGCACCGAGTAACAAACTGATTTATGATGATAAAGGAATCCCTTCTGTGATGGTATATATCCCCAAGCAGAAAATGTCTGATCTGATTGCTGGTGGAAGCGATGAAGCACACCCGGCTTTTATTGTGGACGGGCAGGAGATTGACGGAATCTGGATTTCAAAATACCAGAATGTAGTGAATAACGGGCGAGCCTATTCCCTTCCGGGAGAGGATCCTAAAGCCAGCATTACCTGGGACACTGCAAGGGAAGCCTGCGAGTCGAAGGGAGCAGGCTGGCACATGATGACTAAAGCGGAATACGCGCTGATCATGCTTTGGTGCAGAAAAAATGGTTTTCAGCCCTATGGAAACAATAATTATGGCAAGGATTCCAGAGAAACGGTTTACCAGGCCATTCCTGCCACGTATGGAAGCGGTGATGATGCAGGAAAGATTTATCATGTGCTGACCGGCACTGGCCCGCTGACCTGGTCCCATAATAAGCAGCAGGATGGAATCTGGGATATTAACGGTAATGTTTCTGAATGGACCGGCGGAATCCGCACCGTATACGGGGAGCTGCAGATGCTGGAAAATAATAATGCAGCCAATTCTGACAACCCGCAGAACGCTACCAGCGCAGAGTGGAAAGCGATTGACGCCACAACGGGAGCCTTTATCACGCCGAATGGATCCGGTACAACGCCGAACAGCATTAAGATTGACAAGGCCGGCACCGGCGGAGCACAGTGGTGTACCACGATTACCACACAGTCCTCTGATTTTAGCTGCCTGCTGGGAAGCATGACTTGCGCCGAGGGAATTTCCGATGCGGCCAAAAAAGTGCTTAGAGCATACGGGCTGCTTCCGGAGGACGGAACATCTGCGACAGATTATGATAATGACCGCCTGTATTTTAACAACCAGGCAGATGAGCGGCTGTTCAACTCTGGTGGCAACTATGGCAACGGTACCAACGCAGGCGTGGGCTACAGCAACGGCAACAACAACAGCCGGACCAACGCCAACGTGAACATAGGCTTCCGCTCCGCTCTACCCCTATGACAGAAGCAGGGAGGTTTACGGACGCCCTGACAGTGCAAGGGGATAAAGGATCCTGTTTCCGCGCTTTTTGTATGAAGCGAAAAAGAAAAACAGTGGCGGTGGCGTATCCGGGAGTCCGGATTGCGCAGGCTGGAAACGGCCTGTCCGGAAGTAGAGTACAGCGAACCCTGCACCGCTGTGAAATTTGTTATGAGTATAAGGAATGTATTTTATGAGATAACATCCTTCCATGCCCTGATGGTTGCGGAGCAAAATTCCGCAAAGGGGAAAAGAGAGAACCATGAACGCATGTTTTTCTACGAGGATCTGGAAGGAAATTTACTGATGCTTTCCGAATTATTGAGGGATGGAAAAATTCCACGCGTAGAATACCGCAGTTTTTATGTTTATGTACCGAAGGTAAGAAAAGTAATTTATATAGACTACCGAAGCAAGGTGATACAAAGGGCTATTTATAACGTGCTGAATCCGCGCATTTGTAGAACCTTCATATCTGATACATACGCCTGCATCACAGGACGAGGTCAGCTGAAAGCCATGGAAAGGCTTTATGGTTGGTTCAAGGGAACCAGAACGGCAGGCGGAACATGGTACTATTATAAATTTGATGTTGCCAAATTCTTTTACCGAATTGATCATGAAATACTTATGGCGCTGTTAAGAAAGAAGATTGATGACGAGCGCACTGTTGATCTGATCGGATACTACATAAACAACCATGCGATTCCCTTCGGGATGCCGCTGGACGCAGATCAGCTGACAATTACCGAGGAAGAGATGCTTTATGAACTCGGTATACCTATCGGCGGAGGGCTGAGCCATATGCTGGGGAATCTGTATCTGGATCCGCTTGACCAGTATGCCAAAAGGGATCTGGGAATTAAGCGGTATATCCGGTATATGGACGATATTGTGATTGTGGATAATGACAAAGAGCAGCTTAAAGAATGGGGAAGGAAGATGCGTGATTTTATCCGGGAGAATTTACACCTTGATTTTAACAGCAAAACAGCCTTACGTCCTGTAAGCTGCGGCTGCGAATTTGTTGGGTATCGGCTCTATGATGACCATGCAATCTTGAGAAAAAGCAGTACGCTGAGAATGAAGAGGCGGCTGCGCGAGGTTGCAGAAGAATACCGAATAGGAGCCATCTCTTTCAAGGAGGCCAACGCTACTATGCAGAGTTATCTGGCTATGCTGTCTCATTGTGACTGCGACAAGTTTAAGAAAAAGCTGCTGGGTGAGTTTGTATTGACACATGCAGACAAGGACGGGAAAGAGGAAAGCATATATATTGCATCGGACAAGGAGGTGGAAGAGAATTTTCATGAAATCATGTATTGCTGAGACACTTGATAAACAGATGGAGATTATTAAGCTCCAGGCAGAGATCATTGACCGCTTATCGCTCGCTTTAATGCAGCATGGAGCCATTGCAGATGCTGATCTGGAAATGCTCCAGAGGGCAGCGAAGATGCAGGAGGAAATGCAGGAATGATGCCAAAAAGCAGAATAGACCGTAGGGCAGGGCCGAAAAGGCTCTTTTATTATGCGAAATAATAGCTTTAAATACTAGGAGGACAGAAGAAAATGGAGGTAATACTGCAAACCTATTATATTCTCCTGCCTATCATAGCTACAGCCTTGATCGGATGGGTAGGAGTGCTCTTAAAAACGCAGCGAAAGAAAGAGGATGACAACGAAGCAAAGCAAAAGGCTTATGCAGAGGGGATCACTATGGTTCTGCGATACATGTTGCAGAGATATCACGGAGAATATGTGATTCAAGGAAAGATAAGCTATAACCAGTACAAAAACTGGAAGGATATTTTTACAGCCTACCGGACACTGGGAGGAAATTCTATCGCATTGGAGTGGGACGAAGATATAGACCGGCTAGAGAAATGCGAAAGCGATGTATCGCCGTATGAGGCCATGCTGAAAAAGAAAAACCAGCAGGCATGAGCGAACTTACAAAGAGGTGAAGTGCAGAGTGAGGAAGGACGAAGAGAACAAAGAAACAAAGAAGTCTTCCAGAAAAGTGATCGGAACGATGAATCTGATCTTGATAATCGTAGGCCTTTTCCTGGTCCTTTTTACAATGAAAATGATATCTCTCTTTGAAACATACGGAAAGGTCCCGGACACCCTGATAAACTGTGTTTTTGTGGCGCTGGCCGGGGAATGTGGGATTATGGGATGGATCAAGACCACGAAGGACAAAAACAAAGACCGGCAGTGGCTATTGGAAGATCGAAAACAGGAGAAGGAAAATATGGCCTTAATGCAACACGAGGCCATGGATCAGCAAACAGGAGGTGATGGAAATGGCTCTGAGTGGGGCTAATAATGCGGAAAAGATCTGGAACCGGTTGATTTCTGAAGGATTTAGCGAGTGCGGAGCAGCCGGGCTGATGGGAAACTTGTATGCTGAAAGCGCACTGAACCCAAAGAATTTGCAGAATACCTATGAAAAAAAACTGGGATACACGGACGATGCGTACACGGCAGCCGTGGATAATGGCAGCTATGGAAATTTTGTGAAAGACAGCGCCGGTTACGGCCTGGCCCAGTGGACGTACTGGTCCAGAAAACAGAATATGCTGAATTTTGCACGGGCGGCGGGAAAATCCATCGGGGATCTGGAAATGCAGCTCGATTTTTTGTGCCAAGAATTGCGGGAAAGTTATAGGGCAGTATACAGTGCCCTGAAAACATCCACCAGTGTAAGAGCAGCATCGGACAGCGTTTTGACAAAATTTGAGCGGCCGGCCGACCAGGGTACCGCAGTGCAGGTGAAAAGGGCGGAATATGGACAGAAATATTATGAACAATTTTCCGCAAAACAACAGACAGGAGGGAACAGTATGGGAAACAGTAGTTTAGTAAATTGCACAGTCAAAAGCCCAAACCACAGCGGAAAGAGAACCCATGCGGTTGACCGGATCACACCGCATTGCGTGGTCGGACAGCTTTCGGCGGAGAGCATAGGAGGATGCTTCACGAGTAGCAGCGTGCAGGCATCGTGCAATTATGGTATTGGGAAAGACGGAGACGTTTGCCTAGTTGTTGACGAGGCAAACCGCAGCTGGTGCTCCTCAAGCAATGCCAATGACCAGAGGGCAATTACGATTGAATGTGCAAGTGATAAGACAGCTCCATATGCTATGACGGATGCGGTATGGGATAAGCTGGTGCTTCTTTGCATTGACATCTGCAAGAGGTACGGAAAGAACGTGCTTCTCTGGTTTGCGGACAAAACGAAAGCCTTGAACTATATCCCCAAGTCAAACGAAATGGTGATCACAGTACACCGGTGGTTTGCAAATAAAAGCTGCCCCGGGGACTGGCTGTATTCCCGGCTTGGTGAGCTGGCAAACCAGGTAACGGCCCAGCTGGGCGGCAGTGCTTCCGGTACAGGAAGCTCCGGGGCTGCTACAGCAGAAATGTACCGGGTGAGAAAAAGCTGGTCAGATTCCGCCAGCCAAAAGGGAGCATTTACGAGCCTGAGTAATGCCAAGAAACTCGCTGATCAGAATCCTGGATACAGCGTATTTGATAGCAAAGGAAATAAAGTATACACCGGATCGTCCACGGCGGCAAGCACTGATACCGTGTATACTGTGAAATCCGGAGATACCCTCTCCAAAATTGCGGCAAAGTATGGGACAACCTACCAGGCACTGGCATCCTATAACGGAATTTCAAACCCTAATAAAATTTCCGTAGGCCAGCAGATTAAAATCCCGGCGGGTGGAAGCGGGGCAACGTCAAGCAGCAAACCGAGTGGATCCACGGCATCGGGAAAACCGACCTACATCACAGGGAAAACCTACACCCTTTTGGTCGATGGGCTGCGAGTACGCACCGGCGCTGGCACAAATTACGGGGCAAAAACCTACTCTCAGTTGACTGCGAACGCGAAACAGAACGCATACAGCAACGGGACGTTGAAAAAGGGCACAAAAGTGACCTGCCAGCAGGTAAAAACGATTGGAAGCGACATCTGGATCAAAATCCCGTCCGGATGGGTTGCAGCATATTACGGCGGGCAGAAATATGTAGGATAAGAGAAGGAGGAAAAGATTATGCAGGAATTGATCAGTGATTTACTTGTGGCGGTTGTAACGGTATGTGTGCCGATCTTTACGGCTTATGTCGTGAAAGCAATCCAGAAGGCCGGAGAAAATGCGGCAGCAGATACAGAAGATCTTAAAGTGCGTGGGTATATCGAAGAGATTACCGCCGCCATTGCCCAGGCGGTAAGTTGCACCAGCCAGACGTATGTGGATGCACTAAAACAAAGTGGAGAATTTACGCTGGAAGCCCAGAAAGAAGCTTTACAGAAATCCATTGAGACGGCAAAGGCTATTCTTAGTCCTGCGGCCCTGGAATTTATTGACAATGTATATGGGGATTTTGTGGAATACGTAACACCGAAAATCGAGGCCGAGGTGCGGAAGCAGAAACTGGATGCTCCGGCAGAAGTAGTGTCTGAAATTGAGATCCCTGATACTGCCACGGTTGCGGCATCTACAGCAGCGGCAACGGCTGCCACAATCGCTCAGACAGCTATAGGCCAGATGGGCGCAGAATCTCGCCAGACAAATTCAAGCAACGAAGAGGGCCAGGAGAATGATGGATAAAATCCAGGCGGCAGTCAACCTGGTGCTTTTGCTGTTTGCCGTGATTGCGCATATTATATGGCTGAAAGCACTGGCGGATTATGATAAACAAGAGGACAGTGAAGAAGAAATTGACTGGCCGTGATGCTTGTCTGATCTGCTGAATTTGAGGGCACATTTTTGTCTGCTTTTCAGACTTTACCGAATTACGAAACTGTGATAGAATTTCGGCCAAGAGGGGGTTTTCAAGGGGACATGGCAGACGCCAAAACCTTTGAATCCCCCTCTTTTTTGTGCTCAAAACCCGTTTGTCCATTCTGTATCTTTTCAAAACACTTCACTACGGTAAAGTTTGTCTATTCGGTCCATTGATTACAAACCGCTATCGGTTTATAATGGAGATAGTAAAACGAATGTTCGCAAGGAGGGCATGAGATGACCATATTACAGGCGGAGATGACAGAGCGCAGCAAGACTATTAAAAAGGCCGGCGGAATGATGCTGGCCGGAACGATTACACCCGAAACCGAAAGCATTTACCAGCGGATGCTGGCTGCCCTGATCACTGAGAATGAGGACGCCAGAAAGATGCAGGAACAGGCATTTGATGAAATGCCCTGGCTGAGACACATGGCAGAGAGAACACAGGGAGCCTGATGGTTTCCTCTGGAAAGGGGTACAGAACATGGCAGTAATGAGCATGAAACAAGTGATCAATGCTGTAAATGACAGCACAGTGATTAAAATTTACGAGGGAAAGCGGCTGGCCGCAAGAGGGAACTGGTACCAGGATGACATTTTGAACTACATAAGAGCCGCAAGGGTTGAGGCTGATCTGGACGAAGCAACCAACGTTTGCACCGTGAGGGTTCCGGAAGCGGAGCCGCCCGCAGGAAAAGATGATTTGAAAAAGAAAATCCGGCGGTATATGCTGATGGAGAAACACCGGGAAATGGTACGCACCGGAAAATTTGGAGCAGCGCGGATCCTACTGAAAATGCTGCGAGAGAGCAAGGTTACATTACGGCTGGATGATGACAGTTATATAGTGGAAACCGAATGTGAAAAGGCTGGATGCCATATATGGTATGATCGCCGCGGATATAAGGCTGTGGCACATTTATGAGAGAAAAGAGAACTCTATACCCGTCTGATGATGGCTTGCTGGTTACGAGCCGAAACGCCCACAGGGGCGTCACGGGAAACCCTCGGCAAATGGGGAGTCAAACGCCGCCCATTTTATATATATTGTACTTTGATAACAGAAAAGCGTATTTTGATAACAAAAATCACAACAAAAGGAGTGGACGATATTGAATTGCTACATGTGTGAATATGAAGGTAACTGCCAGCTTCAGGAGATTGCACCAGATATAACTGGCTGTACAGGACATTCGAAATATAAAGAAAAGCGGATTGCAGAGGAAAAACTGATGGAAACCAAAACTCCGGATCCGCAGCCGCATATCCCGCAGTTAAGCGATTTTGAAATCGGGGGCATTGTACAGGCTGACAGCAATCCGTATAATCTTAGAGCGTGTAGACTGCCCGGATACTTAGCTGGACAGTACTTGAAAGTTATAGGACACACAAAGACAAAAGTGAAATGTGACTGGGATGGAGGAACCCCTTTCCATATCCCGCCGGAACTACTTAGAAAAAAGGAATAGGAGGGTAAGACTATGACGAATTTAGGAAATAAGATCAGCGGAGCTTTATATGGAGTAGCAGTTGGGGACGCGCTGGGCGCTCCCCTGGAATTTATGAGTGCTGCGGAAATCACCCGCAAGTATGGAAGCGCCGTAAAGGACATGATTGGCGGAGGATGGTTGAATGTAGAGCCGGGAGAAGTAACGGACGATACGCAGATGACAATCGCAGTGGCACTGGCAATCGCTATGCACCCGGAGGAACCGGAACCCTATGCAGGCCAGTATTTTTCGGAGTGGGCCATGGGAGGCCCGAAGGATATAGGAGGAACGTGCCGAAGCGCAATCACAAATGCGCTCCAGATGATGACACAGCGCCCGGAACTGAAAGACTGCAAAGGTCTGGCACCGTATGACTTGTGGGTAAAAGCATCACAGCTGACTGCCGAACAGAACGGGCACCGCAGCGCAGGGAACGGGGCGCTGATGCGAACCGTTTACCCTGGCCTGTACTATCCGGACAGAGATCGGGCGGCTGACGTGGCTGACCGTATAGGCCTGATGACACACTGGGATGATCTGAGCAGGGAGGCTTGTGTTTTATATACGGATATGCTACACTTAATCACAAGCAATAATAAACCAATGGCGGGATTATGGGGCGATGCAGAAAAGTGCCTAGAAGGAACAAAATACCAGAAAGTGCGCCAGCGAGAGGTAAAGCCTTCCGGATTTGTAGTTGACAGCTTTAAATGCGCTCTGTGGTGCATCCGGAACACAAAGAGTTTTGAGAGCGCCCTGATCAAGGCGGTAAACCTGGGCGGGGATGCTGACACCATTGGCGCAATTACAGGAGGACTGGCAGGAGCACTGTACGGGTATGATGCTATCCCTGTGCGCTGGCGCGTAATGTTGGATAGAAAAACCAGGCTTACCCTGAGCCAGCTGGCCGGGGATGCAATAATCAGTAGACAGGCAGGAGAATAATATGGCATACGGAAGGAAATTGAAGGGAGCGACCCGGCGGGTGCCGATAACAGTACATGCGCCGTTGGACCGGCTGGAACAGATTGACGCATATGTGGAGGAACGCAGCGAGGCAGACGGAAAGGCATACAGCCGATCTGACTTTTACGAGGAAGCCGCCAGAATGTATTTGGAGCAGCTGGGCAGACTCCCCAAAGAATAGAGTACCAAAATTGTACCGAGATTTTTTTCAGACAAAAACAAATGAGAAAAAACAGAAAATAAATGCAGAAAATACGGTAAAAAACACCTTAAAACAGCCAGGGTGTAACCGCATCTGTTGAGTTCGAGTGATGAAATTATTTCAGGGCAAATAGTTTTATCCAGTTTCAGGGCAAAACTTTCAGCCAGTGAAATGACAAAAATCATGTGAAAACATGAAATGCAATTTAGAATAAAGAATGACCTTGATGGTCTGGAATTTCCAGATTGTCAGGGCCTTTTTTCTTATCTGGCAACAGTTTTCTAGGATTTGAAAAGTGGAGAAAAGCCTTATTTTAAGGAATTTTAGAGGCCTGGAAAGTGACATAAAATTTTAATTTTATGAGGACATCTAAAAACGGAAGCAATAAGAATATAAAAGAAAGTCAGGATGCAATTTCTGATATTTAAGGAAGAAAAGTTCTATGCTTCCTGTACTCTGAAGGATAAAAACTTTGCCCCGAAACAGAATGAAAGAGATTGCCCTATGACAAATGGACTTGGAAAAGCCTTTATTTATGAGGGTTGCAAGCAAATTTATTTAAGTGCTGGCAACGATTTGGCAACATTTAGAGTATCACTCACTGAATAATAGAATACTTCAATAACAGAAAACCTTACTGATTTTCAGAAATAAAGCTGAAAGTCGGTAAGGTTTTTGTACGTTTCGAGGTCGAAAATTAGTCGGATTTGGGTTTCAAGTCCTGTAAGATAAGGTCGCTGAGTTCTTGTGAGGGAATGACCTTTCTCCATTGTTATGAGGTGTCTAATTCGGGATATTTGTACCGCCACTGGTCGTATTCTTCTTCGGTTATCTCGCACTGTTCCAGACGGGCAGCCTGTTCCTGCCATGCATGGAACATATCAAACATGGAACGATTTGCAGTTAAGTATTCGTATGATCCAGAGGAAGTGCTGCCGGAAGTAGGAACATTGGAAAGCGGAAAGACTTACAGAGAGAAAAAGGCAAAACCACTGATTGGGAAAATCATAACAGTTCTGCGGGCTGTGTATCGGGAATATTTGAGTGTTTCTAACCAATTTGAAAAACTGCAAGATGCATATAACAGAGAGCAAGACAGAAATGAAAGGTTAAAGAACCGATTAGAAGAATTTTTAGGGGAAAATCGGGAACTTCGGACGATTGCAACGGATTTTGGTCGTGTAAGAACAGTTATGGGGGCTGAACAGGTAAATGCGGTTATTGACCGGGCAAAGCAACAGGAACAGATAGAAGCTGAACAGAAACGGACTGTAAGGAGAAAACACAGTAGAGAAGCTCGGTAATTGAAAGAGGGATGCTTAAAGCCCTCTTAACTGTCATGAAATGAATCCTCGTCAGTTAGTCGAGAAAAGTGTAGCTATAAAGTTTACTCTTGATGGACTGACGGGGGTTTGCTGGTTTTGCTTTACAGTGAAATGACTGGGAGATATAATGAAAACAATTACTTTAAGACTAGATATAGGAGGACAATATGAAACGGTCTTTAGGTATAATATGTGTTTTTTTAATTGTATTTTTATTGAGTGGATGCGGAAAATCGTCATTTGATGGTAGCAGAATAGGGAATGATAGACAGTTTGTTATGGAGTACAAAATTTTTAATACTACGGATGAGCAATCATTGCTCTTAGAATCGGGAGATATTATTAGGACGGAAGTTATAGTTGACAGTGGAAAATTGTCGATAAAAATTCAAAAAGATAGTGACACCCCGATTTATGAAAGCGATGATATAGTAACCTCTGAAAATTTTGATGTTGAAATTCAAGAGAGTGGAACATATAAGATTACAGTTATAGGGGAAAATACAAAAGGTGGTGTAAGTTTTAAGAAAGTTGATGGAGAGAAAGCGGAACAGGAAGAAACACAACAAGGGATAAGTGAAAAGACGATAGATTTAAGCGGGGCATTTCAGGAGATTAATGGCTGTGCGGTGATTTATTCGCCAGTACAAGAGGAATATTCATTTTTTAATGAAGATATGTGTCGGCAAGAAGTATCGCCCTATTCTACTTTTAAGATTATTTCAGTATTATTAGGATTACAAAAAGGTGTTATTGTTGATGAATCGTCGACAATGGGGTATGACGGAATGGATTATGGAAATGCAGAATGGAATGGGGATTTAACATTAGAAGAAGTATTTCAGAACTCATGTATATGGTATTTTCGAGAAGTGATAGATTTAGTTGGTAGGGATAAAATGCAGGAAGAATTAAAGAATTTACAGTACGGGAATTGCGATATTTCGGAATGGAATGGCAGCAATATCAATCCTTTGGAAAAGTTAAATGGTTTTTGGCTGGATTCTTCGTTGAAAATTTCGCCGTTGGAACAAGTAGAAGTTTTGAGTAGGATATTTGAGGGACATAGTGATTACGATAGCAGAAATATAGAGATTTTGAAAAGAATAATGTTAGTGGATGAAAACGATTCCCAGAAAATTTATGGAAAAACAGGAAGTGGGAATGGAGAAGCATGGTTTGTTGGTTTTTCTGAATCAAGTGGAGAACGGAGATACATTGCTATATATTTAAATGATAGTGAACATAGAGATCAGATTTCTGGAAATAAAGCTAAAGAAATGGCTTTGGAGATTCTGAAATAAATGGCTGTGCTTGTTGTGTTTTAGGAACATTGGAAACCTTGTTTTTCAAAGGATTATATTGCGTTATACTTCAAGAGTGTTTTGAGGGGGATAAATGACTGGTATATATTGACATAGGGGTAGTTATGAGTTATATTTAAAGTGCCTTATATATGAGATATAAGGGAAAGGAATTGTTGTCAATACCTGAAAGAGCTCTTTCAGATATGACTGGTGTTCTGGTTGCAAACTTATGAATAACCACATAAGAATGTTAATTAGAATCATCTCCTTCTTATCTATTCTAACATAGATATGTATTGAACGAATAATGGATAGCTGGCACCACATCAAAGCTGTCGAAAGACAAAATTGAATACCATGTTGAAAGAAGACCTATCAGTCAAGAGATGCTATCCCTCATGCTGGTAGGTCTTTCGCTAAATAGGAAGAGTGTATGGATTTATACGAATGGAAAACGAAAAATGCAAATGCAAGAAAATATGCGCATTTTGATGAAAAGGTTTCATTGGACAAAGTTTGGGATTATATCAGTGATCCGACTAACATTGTGAAACATGGATTTTATCCTTTTATACATTATGAAAAGAAATTTAATAAATTTACTAGGAAAGACGGAAGAGGTTATATAAAAGAAAAATCTAGGCACTTATGTTATTCTGCACATATTGATAGATATATATATTCTTATTATGGGTATCTTTTGAATCAAAAATATAATAAATACTTAGAAGAACGTAATATGAATTTGGTTGCGGTTGCATATAGAGATAATTTACACAAAAATAATATTCATTTCGCAAAAAGAGCTTTTGATTGTATTAGAGAAACGAAAGAAAGTTTTGTAATAATAGGAGATTTTTCTCATTTTTTTGATTCTTTAGATCATGGCTATTTGAAAAAACGAATGTGTGATGTTTTAAAAGTTGATATGTTGTCATCGGATTTTTATGCAGTATTTAAAAATATAACAAAATATTCGATTTGGGAATTAACAGAGTTACTTAAACTAAATAATTTAACAGACACAGAAGAAGATATACAAATTTTAAATTCTAAACGTAAAGTTTTATCTGAAAAAGATTTTAAAAAGCATAAGAAAGAATTTATTATTAGACATAAAGAAAACTATGGGATACCACAAGGGTCGGCAATTAGTGCGGTATTAGCAAATGTATATATGATAGTAGTAGATGAGCAAATGTATAATTTAGCGAACAAATATAAGGGTCTGTATATGCGATATAGTGATGATTTTATTATTATTCTGCCTGGAATATCAGAAGATGATTTTAGGGAGATATTGAATAGTATAATAGATGAAATAAAACAAATTCCAAATTTAATTTTACAACCAGATAAAACACAAATATATAAATATAGAGATACAACATTAAAAAGTTGTAATGCATTGTTTTTAAAGGATGTGTTAAATGGAAAAAATGAGATTGATTATTTAGGATTTACATTTGACGGTAAAGAGATAACAATTAGGGATAAAACTATTTCGAAATATTATTACAGATTATATCGGAAACTTAAAACTATAGTGAAAAATGAAGGCTATACTCCTTCGGGAAAAAGAATAAGCTGTAAAAATTTATATGAGAAGTATACTGTTAAAGGGGCGCATTTAAAAGATTCAAATGGACATATTAAAGGAAATTTCATATCGTATGTTCAGCGTGCTCAAAAAGTTTTTGGAGAAAATGAACCTATAGACAGAAAAACAAGAAGACATATGCTGAAAATTCGTAGGATATTGGATGAAGTTTTTTCATAGATTTGTGGAAGATTTTCGGATATTTCCTTAGAAAAGATTAAAAAAGTTTATTATATATGTGGGTTGATCAAACAAACTGTAAGATATGGGGGATGTTATGCTTAAAGATATATTAATGTCAGTCTATTATTAAACGTGAATGGCTCAATCGCTTTAAAATCCGCGATTACAAGCAGGCATACCGGTTGATTTTCGAATATCTGGAAGCTTTTTACAACACGAAACGAATTCACAGCCATTGCGACTTTATGTCACCAGACGAATTCGAACGAGTATATGAAAGAACACACACTAAGGCAGAGCTTCTGGCAAGTTAAAACGGGGAGAAATTTCTCATTTTAACTTGTACTAAATCTTGACATAGGACCAATCATACTTTGCTCATTATATACTTAAA